>Ga0209454_1002962_pt1 | contig 11896 bp, 9 predicted proteins | sample WorMetHERISLAND1_2_FD_187400 | JGI IMG/M metagenome (GOLD analysis project Ga0209454, IMG submission 187400) | Marine gutless worms symbiont microbial communities from Max Planck institute for Marine Microbiology, Germany - Olavius geniculatus... | ecosystem: Host-associated > Annelida >...
GCATACAGTAGACGAGAGTGCACAAAAGCAAAATAGACTTGTTTAAGTACTTTAATGGGTAGCATACTTCTTTATTTATAAAATATACTACAATACTTTATAAGTTTTTTTATACACATGGTTTATATGATCAGTCCATTTCAATTCATCATCAATAATAACACCCAAGTAACGACATGACGAAACCCTTTACTTGATTATTTATACGCAACAAAGTTTTATTAGCTTTGTCTACTTAGCCGTTGTCAACGCAGCACAAATTTGTAGAATTATGGCTGTACGTATTAGGACAATATTAAGTAAACATTACGTCTGACGTCAACTTTATTTTTTTCTCATTCCACGGCCACTAAACCTACGAGCAAAAATCTATCCAGCAAAAATATCTGGCCACTAACGTCTGGCGGCCTGAGAGATAAGAAGTCGATGCACGCCGTTGTTGATCCGACAGTCTCGGATGAGGTGTCTATTGGAGAGTTGCGGCAGCAGCGGTAATGTGATTCCCGCCTTGAGCATCGGATAGGTATAGCGACGCAGTTCCGGCATGAGATCGCCGAGCCACGCCGCCAGTCCGGTCGTGTCGCACGAAGAGTAGTCAGCCGCTTGTCGCAACTTGTCCAACTCACGCACCAATCTACAGCAGTCGATCAACGTTTAAACATTCAACATTATGACTGTTTCCCGAAGCCCGGCTGGTTTTGCAGCCAACACAACGCGACGCTTCTGCGTAGCCTACTTTTTACACGCAAGTGACGTGCAGTCAACACAAGCAAAGTACGCAAACAAGTAGGTTAAGAATCAAATGCAGTGTACGCAAGAAAGTACGCAACCAGCGCAAGGGAAGGGACGCGGCTGACATAAGCGACGCCAAAATGTAAGGATACGCAGAAGCAGTGTATCTTTCTGTTGGGTGCGTTGTAATGGCTGTGGTATAGGCAGCATCCTTGGCTGGAACGATAAACTTGACTAGAATAAGCCTACTGCATCAATAGAATGATGTGCTATTGCATGGCGATGGGAGTTAGATGGCTGCGGCCGGCGTTAATGCGTGTTGTTGATGAAGGCGGCACGCTGTAAATCGATAATTTCCTTTCGCGACATCACTTTCATTACTGCGGACAGTACGTCGAACAGTAAAACACCCACGACGCTGTGTACAGTGTAAGCCAACGCACCAAGAAATAACAGGTCATTAAAGGCGCATAATATGGTAAAAGTTGACTTGACAGACACTTTTGCATTCAAAACAATTATTTAATACTGGAGCTTAGCGCAATAAATGTTGAAAATGAGTAACAGCGAAAAAAGATAATATAAACATGCCAAACTAATGAGAAACAACAACATTAAGAAACTGCTGTAGTAGTAACGAAACCTTTTTCTTGTAATCGCATTGTCAACGCCGAGATCGTGCTGTAAGTTTTTCTCCGTTAACAGAAGCAGCAAATCGCCATCTACTAGCAACTCTTCTATTTTCTTGGTCACCTCGTATCCTGCTTTGATCTGCAACACAATGTAGCGGTACCATTCACAAACACAACTTGTAGCCTATGTCAGCGCTGAACGCCAATCTCCGTCTCTTCAAATCTCTTATATCTAAACTGATTTCAACGCAGAGCGCCATTAAAGCAAGCAGTAAAATGTTATGAATTAACTTAGTTGTTTTCAGTGGCAGCGCCAACTGTTTTTAGTCGGCAAGCCAAAAGTACCCAAAATTATTCAGCGGGCAGTTTTCTTTGCTTACATATTTGTACTTGCAAGCATTTTGTTGTCTATTAAACTCGAATAGGGGCCGGAGAAGAGGCCACACTTAAAATGTTGGAGGAAAAAGCCTTTGTCCCCTCTTTTATCGACAAAATTATCTTATAAACGTTTCAGTAACAAAGTTCAACGAGTTTTAAAAACGAGTACGTTTAGTAAGTAAGTAAATCAGTAAAAATCGATCTGAGTTCCCAGGTGTCTGGACAGCCACAGACTGTTCAAGTTTAAGGACTAAGGTAAGTCTTCGAACGTTATGGCCAGACATAAAGTGACGGTACAGAAGTAATGTCCACACTGTTTCAGACCTACCAGTGCACGCTGTAGCGTGTGGTGTTTTACCTGATGTATCCAACAGCTGACATCTTCGGTGGTCCAGAGAGGCACTCGCGGAGACAGCACGGTCGGCACAGATTCGTCCATGATCGACAACGCTCGAGCCGCGAACTTCGACGCTAGCTTAACTTTCCCCATCACGACCTTCTTCAGCGGCACGACGGCGCCTATTTCCTTGAATACCTGCAGCGATCACATTCAATTGCCTATTTACCTTGTACTTACGATGAAAACGAGCTAATTACTGATCGAGTTTTTGTTACCGACAAGACCCAAAAATCGTTCAGTACACTTTCACTTTTCATCAAAAGTATACTTCCTAAGTTCCTATGGCAAGAATGGAAAATGTTATCACTTCTTACTCAACGTAGTCTAAACGGATTTTGATTATTTTTCTTTTGAATTTGTTTTTACTTCCATTTCAGAATTACGTTTCAATCATCGCAACTCAGGTAAGTTTGATTAGCCTACAGCAGCATCAGAAAGCTAAAATTATAATTAAACCTAAAAACGTTAGAGAGCGAGACGTTATCGTGCCTGAAGTTTTTCCTGTCGCTTGCGTATCGACGCCTCGACGACGAAGTGAAAGGCTGCAAGGATCCTGGCCTCGTGACATCGACTCTTGAGCAGAGGCACTAGACGACGCAGCCAGGCCGACGACTGACCGTGGTAATGCTCTTTGTCACTGAGACCGAACTGAACCGGGTCATGCTGATTCACGAACGGCTCCACCAGCTTCAGCGTCCCCGATCTGCAGCACATCAACATCAGTTGGTTTCGTTATATAATACATTATATTTACAACATCGGCGTGAGACTTGTTTGCTGTTGCTTAACTGAAAACAAACTTTATATCCTCAACTTACACACAATAATCACACATACAACGCCGACGCCACTCGACAGTTGAGTCGCGTCGGTTTCGTAGGTGTGAATTGGGCGTTACGCAGCTGCGCATGTGAAACTGTGCGATAACATATTTTTACTGCCGCTGTGCAAGATATTTTAGTACTATAATAATATTCATAAATTATTTATATTAGCATTTATTATTTCATCTTAGAATTCACCGGATAATGTAGATCCCGATATCGTTTTAATAGTATTTTCTTTTGATCAACACTGCAAATAATCACACTCTACGTGGATATCACGCCAAATTTATTCCGCCGTCATAAAAAGCCGCATTATTGGCCTTGCTTGTCCGTTTGTCTGTCCATGTGTCCGTTTCGTAAGGGCTCAAAACTCGAAAACAAAAGGCATGAATAATGAATAACCGAACTGGTGTGAAAGTTCTTCAGGCAGGAGTTACTGAATACTGAATACTTTCAGTTCGAAAGGCCATAGGTTAATGTTGCGCAGCGCGGTGGGCGAGTACGTATAGCTAAGTGGACAGCCGCAATATGTTAGCACTGAGCCGACATTTTCGCTTATTACATACGCATTATTGTCACAATGACTTACTGATAAATACAGTCAAAACTACGTCAAAGCGGCGTCTGACCTGACTGCTGCCTTCTCGAGGTCGACGTTTGCCGCCAAAGCTGATATGGCAATAAGCGCGTAGTATGCTACGGTATCGTCTCCGGAGAAGGCAAGCGGAAACAGCCAGTCCATTGCCTTGCGTGACGCCATCTGGCGCTGAGTCTCCGAGTTGCCGTACATCGCCAGATTAGCTAACGCCGACGCGCAGTTGCGCAGAACCAAACTATCCGAACTTCTGCAGCCGAAAATAATGATGTCCAGGCCCTCCATGTTGATTAAGCGACTGCATGTCTGAAACGAATCAGTTCACACCGGATGTAACTGAACTGAAACGTTCGTAAACGACACGAAAATATGCGACCAAGTTTTTTTTCAATCGTAGCTCCACAAACCGATTTTCAAAATGTAAATTCTCTCACTGGCACATTCATCATAAAAACTAGGCCTAAAGATTACTAAGGTCTCAGGCTGTACGCGTCTCTACACTATGTTGTGTCGAAATACTGATGTTAGTTTATGAGAAATTCTGGATGCAACATTACATAGAGTGAAGCGTTTGAGGTGTAGTTTGTACCGTACTCGTTCTGCTTGATTGTAAATTTACAAATAAGAGTGCCGATAAAAATATTTTTTTAAAATGGTTGATATGATTAACGTTATTAAGATTCTTTTCCTTTTTATAAACTTTCCATTTAATGAAAAAACGACAAAGTTGCGGCTAGCAGATTCGAATTGCAAAGGTTGCAAACAAATTTTACAGAATATAAATTTAAAAATCTGTTAAAATAAAAATGTTGATATAACAATTTTTGTCACTCAGCCTTTCCACTAATAAACCGCAGCGCCTTAATACAATAACAAAACGATATTTTGACAAGATGAAAAGCAAATTAGTTACACTAATGTTTATTGTGATCTGTTCTTATTCAAAAGTGTGTGGATTATTGTTGAGGACCTCCTCGGATTCCTTGAAGAGACAGTCAAGGATTCCGGTGACTGGTCGGAGCAGTTTGCTGTTGGTCTTTGCGCGTTGAGCGACACGCAGCACTGCCTCCAGTGCATCAACCCTACGTGCTACATACTCACGGTTGGGCACGGACAACGCCTGTGACGTCACACACAAACCACACGATCAGCTGTAGCCGACACTTTATTTCATGACCAACTTAATCCTCCCATCTCTCACTATAGTGTCTGGAGTGTTATAAGTGCCCATACTCCTACTCCAATCAAGCGTGACGACTGACAGTGTCTCGCGTTTGTATATCACACCGTCGCACGTGCGTCCAGGCAGAACACGCCGTCGACCAGGGTCATGACATAAATACGTTTCAACACGGTGTCGTTACAGTCGCATAATACACTGTAGACCGTAAAGTAAACGTGTGGAAACTTGCTACAGTCGTTACCAAAAACATTTTACAATATCGAACGTTTCGTCCAATCGGCATCATCAATACTTGATACTGCAACACTTTAGGTGTCATCCTACCCCGTGGGCCGTAAAAAGTGCCACTTTTATTTTTTGAATATTTCCCTGAAACATTGGCCGATTTTAATAATTTTTGGCAAGCGACACCGAAAGAGATGTGACAATTTCACAAGATAGTGTAGCGACAATATAAACTTAAGTCATTTGCGTCAAGTTTCTTCTTGATGTCGCATGCCAAAGACTTAAGTCGGCCAATGTTTCAAGGAGCTATTCAAAAAAGTGGCACGTTTTCGCGGTCCTCGGTGTATGCTGTCCACCGATTGCTAATATAATTCCTATAATTCCGTAACCACCCCGTTTATTTCTTCCTAAAATACATGCAACTGCATTTAATGTGGACAAAATATGATCCTTGATCGTTATTATTGACGCATGAGACGCTATACTCATGCAATGAATGTGCCGAAACGCCATCATGCTTTCATATTGCTGTTACGATTCCTAATAGGCCTATGCGGCAGAATTATCAACTAAAGCCATTCATGTGAATGAATGCAATATTGGATGTGGTAATAAACTTACACTCATTACGTATAGAATGTAATGCAAATAGAACATCGACAGCGGCAGCTATTAATTCCTGCATTACGAAGCCTCCCTGTTTGGCTTAGCGTATAAACGTGTAAAATTCAGGCCCGTCGAGAAAGAGAGAGAGTTTCCCGAGCCCCGCGACGTTTGGGGCCTCGCAGTCGCTCAATAATATAAAGTGCACCAGATTGTGCCATTTTAAAAAGCAAAATTTGAAGAAAAAAAATTTCCAGACGGGCCCCACGAAAATGTTTTCCTCGTGGCTCTCGACGTCCCACTCCCTGGTAACATTAGCGAATGTGAAGTTGCAGATAGTTTAAATAAAACAGATAGTAGAAAAACGATGCCTATATCTATGCAGTGCAGTGTGTAGAAGGCCTACCTGTGAGAGGACGATGGCAGACATGAGCACAATGATCTCCTCAGTCTGCGTGTCGGCCGCATCGCTCGTCCTGCCGTTGATGTTCGTCAGCAGTACATCGAGACCGTTCTGTTCTCGCAGCACGTCACACACACGGTACGCGACTTCGCGACCAATGACCGGCATCGACCAGGCGCCTTCCACGAGGTAGAGCAGCTCATCGAGCGCCACGCATTTCTCCTCCACGCTCGAGCCGACGTCCAACAACACGGCGACGTTAGCCGTCAGCAGCGGACTGACTTTGTTGACGGTCATCGCCAGACGCGTCTCGTTGTCAGCATCGCCTATCTCCTCGTAGACTTCATCAGCGGCATCGCTGCAGTCCGCCGGCACCGACGTCCTCGACATGAGCCGCTCGTATGAAAACGTAAAGTTCCGCTGTCTGGCAGCAGCAGTTCCAGCCGGAGTTCGCAGCACGTCCATCAGTCCGGTGAGCTCGCTGTAGACCAGCGGACAGCGCAATGTCAACCCTGCCGCCGGGTCAAACGTCGGTGATTCACCGGAGTCCAGACTGTTGGCGGACGGCAGCGAATGTCGCTGTCTGAGCGCCGCACCACTGCTCATCATCACACGGTGTCTTGCACGACCGCAGCTTGCCAGGTGACGTCGACTGTGCCTTCTGAGCCAGCACTGCCGCTTGCCGCTTGCATTTAGCATATACTTATGATGTACGCCGTGCAGTAACTGTAACGATCAAAAAATCAATCAAACAAAAAGCCCAGCTGCCGCTAGGATGGGGCCGACAGTACTGGTTGTCATGACCATGAAGGTCATCCAAGGTCGATGATTTTTATGTTATCTGGAAAGGGATATGCCATTTCCTATTAGTGATTGATAACAACTTACGCCCTATTTCGCACCGTTTAGCCACAATACATCCGTGACGGACGGAGAGACGGATGGACAGAGGACGACAATCATGACAAAGGGCCGACCTTAAACTTAGCGGTCTGCCTAAAAATAATCACTTACAAGAATGACCAGTGGTGTACAATGTGCGCCTGAAAGCTAAGATAAAACATAAGGATAGTGTACGAATTTAAAAACTAAATCAGAGATGAAACGCTCGCTGAATTAGTAATATGTTTAAGTTCCGTATAAAAGGCGCAGTGTCACAAGTACATTGAAGCAAGGATTGCAGACAGTTCCACACAGCCGGTGCAGCTGCAACACATCAAAACGATAATGATAAACAGACAGACGATAGCTACTGTAACAGACGAGCGACTTCTTGCCAAGGTTATTTTGCGGCTGCAACACGAACAGATGCTGCTGAGTGCTGACTGATTCTAACAACGTTATAATTCTGACAACTAATAAAATTCAAAATACTTGCACACGCCTAGCGCTGGGACTGCGTTTCGAACTAGAAAGTTCACGAGTCAAGAACAAAAGAACCACTTAGACCTATAGATGTGGCTTGCTACTTCGTTACCCATGCAGCACTGGCGTCCATCCCCCTCGGAGCCAGAAAGCAGCAACCTTCCCCCCTAAGTCGCACACCAACCACCGCTCTTGCTTCTGCTCCATGCTTCTAAAGATTGATTTGCGGTTTGCTAACCAGAGGTTAACTTTAACTATCGGATTAACCTCGCGCACATTGTAACAACTGTAGAAATATCTAATAACTTGCAGACGGAAACAACAATGTTGAACTCGAGAAATATCTTATTACTACGTGCATTGCACATTAGTAGCCGCTGTACATCATCATCATCATCATCGCGGAAGGGTTTACCGTGTTACATATAAGAATCACTATTTCTAGAACAACAATAGTGCTACTGTGGATATGATGATTAAGATCATATAAATGACGAAAAAGTCTTAGATGCCGACGCATTCTAGATGCATTCAACAAGCTAGATGTATTTCTACGGGTCGCGCAGTCAGAGCACGGCGCAATACAGTACAGCAGACGACGTAGTTAAAGCCTACCGTTGACAGAGAGACATATTAATGCCTCGTAGTTGTTGCAGAACTCGTTCGCTCGTTGTATATTATGGTGCAATAAAACTTGACTTCGTGTCACGTGACTATAACGTCCCACGCAAGTGAGTTCGGCCTCGTTCTCGCTTCCATGAACGACGTCCGGATGTAACTTTGCTGATCAGAATAACGAAAAGCGTACGGGTCTCATCATAGCCAAACTTCGTCATCATCACGGCGTGATCATACAGCAGTCAGACAATGAAGAATGAGACTACACTGTAGTCCATCAGAGATAACGAGGGCATCGGCTGGGAGTGGCACCAGCTGCTAGATAGATAGGCTACAGCAGGCGCAGCAACCGTGCAGTGCTTGGCGGAGCTAGGGGAAGATCAATAAAAACCGCTCGCAGGCAGTCTCCTCTGCGGCACCATTAGCATTTCCAGCAGCAGCAGCAGTAGCAGCAACTCAGTCTCAGCGCAGTAGGCCTATTCCTTTCAAAATCTCACGATAGTAGGCCTAACTTCTAACTTTAAGGCAATGACTGCCACTGACGCTATAGACGTGAACAAAAGATCACGAAATTCGTTTTAATCAATGAACGACCCCGAAAGCCGGTTTGTATGTATTACCAGGCTGTAACAGACACTCGCTGGCTCAAAAAAGTTTACTACTTTGCAACTGATTCGGCTATACTAGAGCATAACCGAATGTCGTAATTTCTAGCGTATTACTGCCACAAAAAATTCTCAAGTAATTGATATAGGTCTAGGCCTGCAATCAACCCACCTAATGCAGTTTGTGCAACTGCAAAAATTTTTGTTACGACTTGTAGTTATGTTCACTGCTACAGTGCTACGTTAATTTTTATTTTGGCAGTTTCTTTGCTAATATTTTTTATATTTTACATTTTTTTTTGAATAAATCGTATCGGATGAATGCTAGTACATGTATACGATTAGAGTAGCAGAGCTGTTGTTAGCCTACATCGGAAGGTTGGAACCAGTTGTTTTCTTAAGATGTGTTTAAAGCGACAAGAATAAAATAAACTGAAATGAAAGCCGCAGCGCGCACTTCGACAGTTCAGTTCATATATGTCACTTTGAACACACCTTTGCAAACGATGCTTTTTCCAACAGTACGTGAATCGATTTTTCTGACGGTTTTTAACTGGAAATAGCAATCTAGCCACGCAAACCGAAAGTACTGTATCTCCGAAAGTAGAACCAAATTCTAACAGTAAACGTAAGGTTTTCGACCACAGGGAGCTTAAAAAGTGTTCCTGGAAGATTCTAATAATGAGCGACAAGAATAGGTATCAAAACCGGAAGTATAGCGTTGAAAATTTTGACAACCGCAAATTCGATTAAAGCGTTTCAAGGCGACTAAGTTTACAGAAACAACCGACAACGGAAAATAACAATAAAGCCGTTTGAGCGCCAATTTAGCGATTTGGAATTGTGCGATCACTTGGCGGCAGCTTCATCAAGTTGTCAAAAATAAAACGATGGATTGATTTCACGTACTATTGTTCAAATGCATTTTACAGTTAGTACACAGTACAATGCTATAGGGTGCCTTGTTTCTAACAACACAATATAAGAATTGTAGGCCTAGAGAGCCCACTTTCTGCATAAAGTTAAATGATTCCTGAACCTGATGCTCAATCGATGGACGCCAGGGGGCGTTGGCTTCAAGCAGGCATTTCGCTTTAGTTAGACTAGCCCAGTTCTCAGTTAACACGGGTGCGTGTGACTGTGACGTTCGAGACCGAGCGAAATCTGAAATAGAGAATGTTCGACTTCAAACAAGCACCGACTAGTTCGGCACAGTTGGTGTGATATAGCTACGCTACGCTACAACTCGTTTACACGTTGCCATAGGAGACTGACAACCTGCGGAGTTTGTATGCATGCGCTCACGTTAACAGAGTTCCGCTACGCTCTCGGTTGACGTTGCTTCGCGTAATTAGTCTGGCTATTTCTGACAGCGTCAGCGAACGACGACAGCAGATTTTGACTTTGTTTAAGAAAGGAGATGCGTATTTTGTATGAGAAATTCTACGAGTGACCGTGTAAAGGGTTTCTTACGCGGATCGCTCGTCGCTAATACTGGGAAGCTAAGACATTAACTGACTGAGCTTCGTAGGGATGTAGTGAACAAACATCATATGTAGCCGAAGGCTGTACTATTTAGCTGTTAAGATTTGCTAGCCTATCTATAAGCAGTATATTGGATCGTTTCTGTAATTGCCTGACTTTAGTTTTGAATTATTCATCTGAGAGAGCAAACAGTTTCAGCAGCTATAGCGACCAGGCGGTTAGTGTGCGGTGGCGTCGGCATAAAACGCAGTCGATCACGAGATCTCCTAGAATAGCTTCATAATTCACGCCGCTAGGCGACTGATCATACTGGGTCAGTATCGTTGAAGCAATGGACAAGTACGAACGGCATGCGACGCTCGGCGAAGGCGCGTACGGCGTCGTCTTCAAATGTCGCAATAGAGAAACTGGCGTCCGCGTTGCCGTCAAGAAGTTTTTCGAATCTGAAGAGGATCCGGTAATCAAGAAGATCGCCATGCGAGAAATTCGCATGCTCAAAGTAGGCTACGCACTGTATAATATTATGCGCTTCTGTAATTGCGTTAAACCTATTTTTGTATTATTGTGCTCGTCATTGTGCGCGAAATTTGCGAAGAAGTGTACGAAGCGACCAAACTAAACTGAACTGCCAGTTCGTGTTGCGCAACAAATGATGCGTAGGTCTAACTTCCACTTAGTTTAGTTCGTTCCATATAAACAGGGCTTAAGAGCGTGCCGCTTAACTAGTAATTTGCATAGTACTTATAAATTTCATGTAGCTGTGTAGCCGGCTAAGGGAGCCCGAATAAAATGCCAAAAAATAAAATGCCGTAAAATGTTGCAAAATGCCAAAAAGTGCAAGAAAAATACATCAAGCAGTCAAGTGTGAAACATAGGCCTATAAGTCTGCCGGCGGACGGAGTTATTGATCTTCGTCGGACGGACTAAAATATATACATTCACAAAGCAGGCCTACTGTGCTATGCAAAGTATTTCGTGTCCAACTCACATTTTATAAAAACTTTTTTAATTCTGAGCGTATTTGTTTGCCTTTTTACGCGCGAAAGCAGAAACTGCTATAGCGCGTCTTAGTCATCGCAATCTGTCAGCAAAAACGGTTTGGCACCTTATATCTACTGTTTGTCTGTCTGTTTGTCCGTCCGTCTGTCCGTCTGTCACACGGGTGGATCAGTCAAAAACGGTGCAAGCTAGAATCACTAAATCTTCACCATCGACAGACTCTAGTTTCATGATCCGTAAAGCTTTTTCATAAATTCGAAAGGGGTCATGCTGAACGAGGGCGCTAAATGAGAGGGGGTAGAAAAATTTGCGATTTTTGGCCAACAAGTCTCTGTATCTCAGAAACGGTGCGAGATAGGGCTTAGGTTACTATTAATTACTAATAGGAAATCGTACACCGGCCTTTAATTGCCACCGAAAGCAATGACCTTGAATGACCTTGAACATTAAAATAGGGGTTTTATGGATTTTTGGCGATTTTGAACTGCGAGACACATTTCAAGTGCGAATTGCGCTGAATTCACTACAGATAGACCAAGACAAGCTGCATTAAGGAAATTTCATCATTAAACGTATTTCAACGGTCCAATTCTCGACCTTCTACGTTCAAGGAAACCTGCGCACTAGGGCACCAGAATTAATAGCGTTACCCCCGTAGAAAAGTCGCTATTTACCGCTCTTGGCCCGTTTTTCGTGAAAGCGGTTGCAGTAGGCATGGGCATGCTGCCTATCACAACAAGCACTGGTGACGTGCTTTTTAGCCGTATCAACATCGATGACTTTAAAAGACCCTGAACTTCAAAAATAAGGGGTATTATTTTTTGCAATTTTTGGCTGCGTCGCGCT
>Ga0209454_1002963_pt1 | contig 11894 bp, 7 predicted proteins | sample WorMetHERISLAND1_2_FD_187400 | JGI IMG/M metagenome (GOLD analysis project Ga0209454, IMG submission 187400) | Marine gutless worms symbiont microbial communities from Max Planck institute for Marine Microbiology, Germany - Olavius geniculatus... | ecosystem: Host-associated > Annelida >...
TTAATGTTTTTAGTGGTTAGGTTTTGTAAAAAAAATTATCAAAAGTCAGCAGTCATTGATTAATTGCTAGCATTGCTGCATTAATTGTCACATTCATTTTTTAGTGAAGCTGAGGCTTTCTAGTTGTGAAATGAGCTACAGTGTAGTTGGGTTTTTGGGTTGGTAATTGCTTAATACAGTTTTTTTCTCATCAAACAACATCTCAAGAGCTGCAGTGTATCTGTAGTTGAAGTTTTGGATGTGTGGGAAGTCGATGCTCGTACCAAACTATTTGCCTTCAGTCTGAGCTTCACAGAGGAGGCCATGCTGGAGGAACTTTGCTTGTGTCATAGAATGGTATATAAGAACAGTTTCTGCAATTTTGGACAACTACTGTCATTAGTTAGCCTTAGCAGCTATGATTCCATAGTTCTCTTTTGCTACAAACTACCAATTTAACATAGTTTACTTGTGTTATTGTTTGCTGATAATTATATTAATGAAATGGTGTATTATACAGCTACTGCACTTGGCTAAAGTATGTGACAAATACAATGAAGTCCTTGATGGCATCCATGAAAATGATTTTGTAAAGGAAATGGAGCAACGAGACAAGGCTAGTTAGATTTCTGCTGTTGTGATGAATTAGTACTGTCGATGTTTCATATATGCATATGTCAACCATTTAGTGATTTGTTGATGATGATTGAAGACATTGGTGTATATCATAAAGTGCATTGTTATTTGACAGCATTATTGTAACAGTGGATACAGCTATAGCTGCATTACAAGACCCAACTCTGACTTAAGTGTCATAATTAGGTTGCTCTTAGAACATGTAGTTGTAAGGAAAAGATGTGATAAAATGTTTTTTATGCTTTTCGATGCGAATTATATTATGGCAACTTAATGGATGTTAAGTTCAAATTATTATGTGGACTATTTCACATACCATACTTTGACATTTATTGGCGATTTATTTTTATTGCTATTGTGAAAGTATAACAGATTTAGGATGCTAGATACTTAAAACTCTTTATTTTTTTGCACAAGTAATTACAGCAACTCAAACTTAACTGAATGGAAGACTGAAGTTGCTGCCAAAATAATTATAATATACAGTATCGTAGTTATTTGGTGATTCATGCCACTTTTTACTCCTCATGTGCTACATTCCTAACATAGCAAAGAGGATTATATGAGATCAGTGTAATATTGAGGACCAACCGACGAACCAACGACTGACTTCTGTTCCTGGAAGAGCCTTCCTGGAAGAACTTCAAACGGCCATATCTCCATAACGGTACCAGATAGACACATGGTCTCAATGGACCACCCATAGGAAGTCAACCACCATGAGTCAAATGGTCACGTGTCTGATGACGTCACATGACCTCGAAGGTCAAGGTCGTGACCCCATTATCTTTGAGGCTCCATATTTTTATAACCGTGCTAGATAGACGGGGAGACAATTTCCAATAACGATTTTGACGCCAGCCACTGTTAGTATAATATTAAACCGGTCTCAAATTGACGCCGGGTCTCTAATACAAGTTGAAAGGAACAAAAAAGCACTTAGAATAATACAGGAGAAAATAATGTGCACAAGGAGTACATTAGATTGGTCACAATCTAATAATATTTCTTGTATATCCTTGCTACTGGTAGGTGTTTGGTGTTGTTTTGCAGAAATTCTTTGAGTACATTAGAGAGAAAACTGGTGTTTACAACTTGACTCTGAGGGACACATGGGATGTTGCTGACACGCTATTATGTGAGGTCAGTCTCACCTAATTCCCAGTGAATTTTCACTTGCATTGTTTCATATCCTGTCTAACCATGAGTTATTTCAAAAATCGTTTTTCAGTAGTATTAATTAATTAAAATTTTAGCACCCAGATATCATCTGATGCACATGCTGAGAAAATTGGTCAACAATTAACGACTGTTTGGATACTAAATTAGTTACGATTGATCACTGAAGCGTTGTAAACCGTTCGTCATATGAAATGTTTAAAGTGTTCTTTATCTGAGTCCAGACATGGCTGCAGATGAGCCAGGCTTGTGAAAGCTTTAAGCAGTTCTCTTCTGGGAGGGTCATTCCTGACCTTCTGCGATGTGCTGCTCATACCGCACAACATCAGTGATCCATTAGCAGGTGTGTTGCGGTGCAGTTGTATGTTGTACTTTGACAGAATACTCATAACATGACTCTACCAGACTGGGCCAACAAAACGTGGGATGGTCGGACGACTTACGACAAGCTACAGGCATACACAGATATTGTTATCAGTCTGCGATACAGTGAGCCAGTGCTGATCAGGTTGTCTGGAGGTCTGTATCGTCATCAGTGTTAGTTTATTGCGTAGCAGCATCTCTGTTAGTAGTTTGGAACAGCAGAGATGTAGCTGTTACAAACTGCTTCTTCTACTGTATTTGATTTTGGATTAATTGTCCAATTTTACCACATTGCTACAATATTACCAGGTTCCCAGAATGTTCATTTTTGGCACGTGGCAGAAAGCAGAACTGATCCTCGATTAAATGCCTTTTTGTAAGCCAGTCAACAGAGCTAAAGCACTGAAGATAACTACCCTAGGCTGCTAGTGGGAAAGATTTCAGTAATGGATTGAGCTATGATTATAATACATTAAGATTGTTACATTCTGTTGTTGTTATGTCCAGGTCCATTGTTAGGACAAGTAGTTAAGAACATGAAAGACAAACGAGATGGCAAGAGTTCACAGCAGAAAGCATTCGTATACTCGGCAGTATGCAATTTATCTGTGTTTAAATTGTCTGCCATTGATTGCATGCTTAGTACAGGGTGGTCCATAAAAGAAATTGAACATACTAGCTTTGCATAGATCAGTCAGTGAGATAGTTTCAGAAACATTTAGCCTTGATCATTACAGTGAAGGGTTCTCATATTGAACACTGTGATTACATTTTAATCATAACCACCTGAAAGTGTATTAATGAAGACTAATCGTTTCTGAAACTGTCAGATTATGTTTCACTTTTGTTTGCCCACCCTGAATATACATGATTTTTATGATCAGTTTCTGTCTCTACACTGTGGTTCATGAAAAATTTGGCACTTTACTTTTGACAATATCTTTGCCAGTTATTGACCGATTTTCTAAATTTTTTCACCGGCACACTCTGCGGACAATTTGAAATAATATGGTTATTATATATTTCACCACACCATAATTCCATTTTTTCATTACCTAGTGAAATATAAATGCAAGGAAAAACTAACGACAATGATGAACATTTAGGTAAATGGAAAAAAACACATCAGACCAACATTGCGATGAATAATTCATATGATACTAAACTGTGTTAGACCCACACAGTTTAGTGTCATACAGATCGTTTACTGCAATGTTGGCCTGAAGTGTTTTTTGTTCATTCACTAAATTGTTCGTTTGTTATTATCATTATGCATTCATATTTCATTTATATTTCACAAGGTAGTGTAGAGACGCATTTATGGTACGGTGGAGTATATAATAACCACCTTATTGCACATTGTCCGCAGAGTCTGCCAGTGAAAGAATTTTGAATATTGGTCAATAATTGGCGAAGATGTGGACAGAAGTTAAGTGCCATGTTTTTATGGACCACCCTGTAGTTGTCTATATTCTGATGTTTATCTGTGCTTTTCTGTAGCTATGTTTGTGTGAATTTCTGCAGCATGATACTACAGTGTCTGCGTTTCTCAGTACAATGGGAATATTCAACAGGATTGCACCCGTGTATACATCTTCAGTTCTTGTAGAGTTGTTTAACACTAGCGGACAGTTCTCTGTGAAGGTCTGGTACAGGAACAGCACTGCACCTGATGCAGAACCGTTTCAAATGATCATTCCAGGTAACGCATTATCTACCAGTGGCTGTGGCAATTGCTGTGTGCATGAGTGAACTGCTACAGCGATGCAGTTGTTTGAAAAAAATGTTCTCTGTTTTAATCAGCCATCATAAGTCATCAGTTCAATAATGTTGACTATTTCAATACTTTCCAAGTCATATTTGGTGTAGAATCTTTTTGTAATAACTTCACTTACTCCTTATTCACAGTTATCAATTTGGAGATGCTTTTTGATGAATAAAGAAGTTTGTGCAGTTTTATGATCCTGGTATGCATTTTTTGTGTTTTTGTGCTATCACAATGATGATTGTCGTTGTTAAGAACTTGCTGTTCTAGCAGTGGAGTGTCTGTTGTGGTTTGGTGAATGTAGGTTGTAAAGCATCATGTCCGTTAGATGAGTTCATCGAGCTAACACAGGCAAACATTCCCACGGATTGGAAGGCCGAATGCAATACAGGCAACAGTTAGTCTGACTGTTCTGCTTATATGCTGCTAGCTGACAGTTTTCAGCATTGTTCTGTCAATGCATAGCATGCAAACATGTGTTGTACACTCTTGTTACTTCTGTTTGTCAGTCCATTCCATCGGTAAATTGCACCAGCGACCTCATCAAAACGATGAGAGATACAGTCTGTCTTTGGTCTATTGTTGACGGTATCAGCTGGAAACTGGAGATCCTCAGATGGACCAAAAATGCTGAAAAATAGTCGATTCAGATTTTTTTTGTAGCCCACAAGGTCAAAAAGTCGGCTTCACTTGCTGATACACTGTTTTGTTATAAGGGGGTGCCAAGTTTTACGTGCTGACATACTGTATAAATTATTGTATTACTGTCAATATTTGTGATTTGTCAACTGACCTCTCAGACAATTAAGTGAAGATGAATATCAGGGAACTTCATTGTGCATAAAGCCTGCTCCAGACTCGGAATTTCAACAGGAAAATGGGCTGTGCCATGCTATAAAACAGACTCGATCACAACAGGCCGGGCCTAAAATCGAACGGACTGGGCCTGGTCAAATGTTTCACAACTATACACTGGTTTGATATCTGTGTCTGTCTCTCTGTGTCTGTTATCTAATCTGTCTAATTGTGTTTCTGTATCGCTACGGACAGTAGAAAATCACGGCAAAAAATAGCAAAAAAAACACGGCAAACTTAGTGAAAATCACAAAAATCATGGCAAAATCACAGCATCAAATTACGGGCCCCAAAACCATTATAAAGTTTATAAAACTCAACATCTAGCATTGACGACCATCATTACATGTAGTGCAAAGTTTTTGTTTGTAAAATTTTGTTGCTGCAGAGCATTAAAATACAAATTTCTACAATGATGTCCCTGTCACATATTGCGCCAGTAAGTAACAAAGCATACTGACGTGGTAGCAGTAGCAGAAGTAAATATTCTTGTGTTAAAATCACACCATTTATGTTGATTAAAAACGAAAAATTATTGTAAAAAACATTAAAAACGGCGAAATCACTGCATTTTGGCTAAAAACATGGCATTTTGACAAAATCACAGCATTTGACAAAAATCATGGCTTCTGTGATTTCCATGTTTCCGTGATTTTCTACTGTCCCTATGTATCGCTGTGTGTGTTTATGTTTACAGTGTGGCTGGTTATCACAGTAGTGGTCGTTAGTCTTCTTCTTGTTATCATTGGTCTCATCGTGATCGTCAAGCTGATACAAAGACGACGCATTGTTAATCGTTACCGACGCCTTCAAACCAATGATGTGACAATGTCTACTAGATAATGATCCAAGAACACGTTAGCGTTGGTCAGCCATTTATATCTCTGGTTTTTGGAAATTTTAAGTTATTAAGCTTATGCTGTGGTTTGTTCTGGTAGTGTCGTCCAACAGGGTCTCTTCAGAGTGATCGTATTTTATTTAAGTTAAATAAGCAGTAGAATATTATTTGAATTGTGTAAATTTATTTCAGTTTAGTTGGTACCAGTACATGGTTTTTTAATCGTATGCAGAGGTATGTTGCATCTTTGCCATTGTGATCAGAGACTGATTATATATTTTTTATTGCCCCTGTCTATTCCTATGGGTGGAGCTTGTGATTTCAAGACCTGCTACTGTCATGGGCATTGGACATAGCCATTCTTTTTGTGTGTACGATTGTGTCAGTGAATCAGTTCGAACTGGTTAGTAACCAGAAGAAGAAGAAGATTTTGCATGCTCATCCCCTTTTGGTGCTTTGAGCCAGCGAGGGTTAAACCCAATTAAGCTAGCATAACAAGCCAAGTCAGCCGGATGGCCAGCTTTCATTAACAGACAGCGCCTTTAACCGACTGCATCGGTATACCAGCAGTCCTGGCCACAGAACCTACTGTTATGCAGAACTTACAGCGATAGTCGTAACCACCGCCAGTACTCATTTTACCATCCCACGTAGGGTAGAAGACTGAGTCGACCCAGTTGCCTTGGCTTCGTACCGTGGACACTCACCCATCCAAGTACTAACCAGGCCCGCCGTAGAGTAACTCCATTGATTTGACTCAACGTGTTATCACTATGCCATGCCTCCAACCGACCAGGTGTCTTTCATTTTGAGCGCCAGCATTCCAGATTCGTTTGGCCTATCGATCATCCATTCCATTATCTGCCACCTTTGCCACTGTGTTTTTGCAACCTACATCAGTCTCCGAGAAAAGTGAGTATTCCATTTACATTGATTGGTTGGTGAACAAAGTGTTTCTCCTAGTACTTTTTGTTTGTATTTGAGGTACTGCTTAATTTGCCGATGCAAGCCGGTTTTTAGCTTTTATCACAATATTATTTTATTCTTGTGCAATTCGTATATTGTTTTATGTATATATTGTATAGTATGCCAAGACAACTGAGAAATGCTATGTGCTTATATTCAGAGTTATCATTACACTACCGTGCCTTGCTTTTGTGGACTGTGCCCTCCAACTGTACAGTAATAATTGCTAAAGAACATTTCGTCAATTTCCAGGTATTTTGCGTTGTGCATAAGAAGAGCTTCCATGGTTTAAAAACAGTCTACTGACTGGTTAACCAGTTAACAAATTAACTGCTTCGCACATCCCAATGTTGCATACACTAATTGTTTAGTTATTAAGAATTTGCATTTGTCATTGCAACCACTGACGTTTTGACGTCAATAAATGTCTCAATCCAAGAGCTAAGATTTGAAAGTGTTGGCTGGCATGCAAAGCTGTTGAACTAAGTTTCAGTGTAAATGGAGCTTGAGCAAAACCCTCATCACAGTGAGTTAGTGTGTACAGGGTTTAACGTCCAACCCGACACAGTATAGGTCATTTCGGCGATAAATTGCACATACACATAATAACAGAAACAGTTAAGAAACTGCAAGTTTAACCTTTACAGAAACACAAGAACCTAAAATTGTAAGAACTCTATTATACGCGTGCATATGTAATAAAAAATAAATTTCTAATAATCTTCCCGGTTATCCTCCAGACAGTCATCAATCTCAATGCTATCTATTAGAGGACAGAGTGAACTTGGGATGAACGTGAAATTTGATGCAGAATTCATTTATAACATGTCTATAAAATATATTTATGCGAGTTTATTTGGTTGCTGTTCCGCTAAGGCTTAAGTTTGTCAATATTCATCTGCAGCATCCACCAACTGATGACTGTTGGATAAACAGGGAAGATTATTAGAACTGCCAATTACATATGCAAAATTACAATGGCTAGTTCTTAAAATGTCAGGTTTAAGTTGTTTCTGTGTTTTACGTTTCATATTAGGTTTTCTGTAAAGGTTAAACTTACTCTTCAATTATCATGTGCATTTTGACTGTTCAATTATTATGCGCATTTTGCCTGTAAAGGTCATCCCCGAAATGACCTATACTGTGTCAGGTGGGACGTTAAACCCTATACACACTCACTCACTCCAGCATCACAAGTGGTTCATTACCGGAAAGCGCCAGTGCTTTTGCAGTAAGAAATTCAATGTTAACAAAAAATGCTAACAATATGCCAACATTTATTTGCACACACATAGCCAATTAGCCATATAAAGCTTGAACGTGACATACTTGTGATTCATAATGGCACTCGGCTAGGCGTGTTGGTATTGTGCATACAAAACAATACTTTTAAGACGATGCAGCATGACTCAAGACTGGAAAATGACGCAAAACGCAGCCAACGCGTGACGGATGACACTCTACAGTACGCAAATCATTTATACATGAAGCATTCATACAATGACGAAACGACAGAGACAAGACGGACTACACTCTACAGAATGATTCGAATGCAGCGCCATACAACTAATGTTCAACACTAAAACAACATTACCACAGCAGCTACAGTACACAGTCACTGCGTACAAGCTACTCTTTTGAGTCAAAAAAAGTATGCCACTAAGTTTTTGTTGACGTAACTTAACTGATACACACATCTGTTTCACACTGGCAAAGCGTCTAGAAAATATCTGTTAAACTCTGCAAGAAGATTTTGAATACCGAAAAATGATACAGCAAGTGAAAAAAGAAATGAGAACTGGAGGTTTAATGCGAGTATTTAAGGTTGATGCTTGTCCTATGCAAGTACATCATTCAGAAAGATGTTTACAAAATGCAACACAATTTTCTGTCATTAAAGCACCAGCAAAGTTTCTAAGGAATGGTGTGCTCTGCAGTGATTACTACAAGTATCCTGGAGCTTGTGAAAATTTGTCATTTTTTCATCATAAGTTTCTATGAGTAAAAACTTGGTGGCATACTTTTGAACTCACGATGTAATTACAAACTTGAAACAGAACCACAGCATAAAAATATATTTTCAACAAATCTTCAAACTGAACATCATTTTACATTAAACGAAATTATAAAACTATTTTTAAAATGCACGGAACAAAAGGGTGAATCTCCTTGGCTAACAATAAAACATAATAAATGCTTAGGCATATGTCATAACATTATATCTACACAGTAACAATTATGCCAATGTTTTGCAGGCAAACATACAGCCTAAAAACCAACCTAACCTGGCTAAAGCTCCCAATGCCAAGCTTAGGTGAAAACTAGGGGTTTTAGCAAGACAGGGGTCTAAACAACCGACATATGGAGCTATGGGCTTGGGATCTCAAGACGAAGCCTTCAAGAGGTGGATCCGACAGCTGCATCCAAACGCTGTTGTTGCAAAGTCCGTCGACACTCTCCCCCCTCTATCCCGCCATTGGGTATTCGGCTGCGGACCAGCCGAGGCTGAAAAATGACAGAAAACATTTGATTTGCGCCGATAACAAAAAAATGTTCTTTTCTCAGTCAAAACAAACAGAGTTACACTGATGGTGTGCATGCAGCATATTTTTTACAAGTGGCACAACAATTTAGGCAGGAATAATACAATAAGCAATAAACCATTTACTTCTGGTATATACAGAAAGCCACTTTTAAGTATACTGCTATTCTAAATGCGTGTTTTATATTAACATAGAGAAGATCCTGTATTACTAACTGTTCAGCACTCGCTCCGTGAAGTAAATCTATGAGTTTTGTACGGTACTTCAAAAAACAGTAAAGACAACATTTCCTTGCAGAACATGAAAGTACATAACTGTCTGCATCTGCAGTTGATGGTGTGGCACTTATCACAGCAATCTGATATCTCAAAATGACACCCAATGCACCAGAGGCACTCATTCAGTTACAAAAGAATTACTGAAGCCAACAAATGCTGGAGGCACACTATCAGATAAGTCTTCAAACAGCCATCTACACTGCACAGTAAGAATCATGAAACAAAAATCATCATGCCAAAATAACATCTACGTACAAATATACGGTATATATGCTGTAGTCAACCACAGCGCAGGATAATGCAGTTGTTACAACACCTAGATGCCACGAAAGTCGAATCTGCCATCATCTGTGATGGTAGTCACTTACAGTAAAACAAGCACGCACTAAAGTCTGTCTTCAATTTTGGCACGTGTGTACTCACAGCAGTGAAAACTAAGTGTCATTTGAATGTCAACGCTGCACTGAACAACTGAGAAAGCTGCAGGCATTAATAGGCACAAAGCAGATCTTATGAATGCAACCAAATAACATAAAGAAGACAAACTAGACTGGATATGCAGCTATATACCGAGAGAGCTTACCAAAAAGCAGATGGCTTATGTTGGCCTTTACCAAAACCAGCATGTTATCACTATTACCATGTAGCAATAATATGGCAAAACCAACGAAGAAAGACATCCGTTCAGTGCTGACATAATACGCGGCCGTCCACCGTACTTATTTTTAATTTCAATTTGAAAAGTCACTTTTATATTGCACAGCACTGTGCGTAGCGTGCCAGTGCCAAAAAGGGAATGGTTCACAGCGCCCATAAGTAAATACATTGTGTCTGGAAAAAAACATCATGGACATTTTCCATTGTAACTTAAAGAAAGATAATCAGATTTTAATAATTTTTGACACCAATATTTCTGACACAACTTGCGATCAAATGATTGTCCAATTTTCCACTGCACCCATTGTCTGCTTCTGCACCACTTGGGGAAAAATCAACGAAATATTGCATTTTTTACCCTATTTCGTCTCTTCAGGTTTTCCCGGGTAGTGCAGAAACAGACATTTGGAGACGAGGGAACTAAAACGGTCATTTGATGGCAAATAGTGTCAAAAATGCTTGCACCAAAAATTATTAAAATCTGTCAATCCTTCTTCAAGTAACAATCAATAATGTTGGGGATGCTTTTTGATGTATTTTCGTTCATTTAAAATCATATTTCGTTGGTTCAGTTTCCCCTAGGTAGTGCAGAAACAGACACTGGGTGAGGTAGAATACTGAACGATCATTTGATGGCCAGTTGTGCCAGAAACATTCCTACCAAAAATTATGAAAAATAGATATCCTTTCTTCAAGTGACAATCGATAATGTTCAACAAGTTTTTTCCGGACACGGTGTATTTATGCAAGACACTCTTGTTTTCTTTGACGCCTGGTGACCTTGATCTTTGACCTTTGCACTGAAAATTGACACATCAGTTACCCCTGCCAAAAAAACGTCCACGTCAATTTCGTTTTGTTTTGGTGGACATGTGCGCAGAGAGAGAGAGAGAGAAAAAGATGGATGAGCAAAACCCGTTTATCGTTCGATAAATAAGTTACAAAACAGTGTCATTCTGTTAGTTTTCCAAATCTAAAAAATCTGAAATATATGTTTTGTAGGGAATTTTATTCTGAACACGTGCAGAAATTTTTTTGATGATTACGTCATTATTGTGAAGTCATCTGTTCAGAGAACACAGTCTACACATGTGTTATTTTCCCCACCAGTAATCTATTATGATGTCGCTAGTGACAAACCACATGGGAACAAAAAAAATGAATAAACTTAACAATGCCCTCTCGTTAAATGCTAATGACTAATGTTTCATTGTTCAACATATCGTCCAAGTTCACTCAAACATTTATCCTATCTGTCAACAAACTTCTGAATGCCCGATGCAAATAACGATGCTGGCTGCTGTCCATGCCACTAAAAACGACTGATTGCACCTTGGTATGTGATACAAATTTCTGCCCACCTAGCACTTTCTTACACTAAACCTGAACTGTTTGCTTTGTAAAAATATATTGGATGCATCTCAGAGTGAATCTGATTGGCAGAAAATTTTTTGCCTACAAAAAAATACAATAACAGCAGGCTGTTCGTTACGGGAGAATTTCAGTGGCCACGTCACCGTATTTAATGTTTATAAATGACATCACAGATATGTCATCGTTATAAAACTCACAGCTGCTACTCAGAATTAAATTCCCTACAAAACGAATATTTCAGATTTTTTATATTTGGAAAACTAACAGAATGACGCTGTTTTGTAACTTATTTATCGAATGACCCTTGTATAATAAAATATAAATGTACAAAACATCAGTTTATACACCTGTTAACGGCAACATTTAAGGACTTGCACATCGAAAACAGCAAAAATTACAAAAGGTGATATTGCCTGCATCACACTGACTGTGTGTCAATGTGCTGCTGAATAATATCACCT
>Ga0209454_1002966_pt1:0-10000 | contig 11885 bp, 5 predicted proteins | sample WorMetHERISLAND1_2_FD_187400 | JGI IMG/M metagenome (GOLD analysis project Ga0209454, IMG submission 187400) | Marine gutless worms symbiont microbial communities from Max Planck institute for Marine Microbiology, Germany - Olavius geniculatus... | ecosystem: Host-associated > Annelida >...
GAATTTAAATCTGGGCTTTTTGTCAGTGAGTTTTTGAGTTCAATGAACTCGGGCACATGGGAGTGCAGGCAGATGCCTAATTTTGGGGGTGACGAATATTTATGTAAATTAGGCAAAGAATATTTAAATGCTTCACTGTGCAAATTTTTTGTTGTTTATTCTTTATAGCGTTCTGAAACTTTTGATGTATCACACGTCTTTCAGCCACTAACCATCGCTGAGTTATCAACGCTCAAACTGGTGCGGTTTTTTTGGCCCACCGTGTATATTTGTTGTTTCTCTATCTGTCTTGGTGGTGAATCCAGACTTTTGGAATGGATGGAGCGGGCGGAAGGGCACTGGGCCACTGGGTGGAGACCGGGGAGGGGGCTGTGCCACCTCTGCCGAATTTTTTAAAAATTTTGTGCAGAAATAATTAACCCTTCAATCTGCCACTGGTCTTTTTCTGTCTTTGTGTACGATGTGGGGCCTGGGAAGGGGGCTGTCCTCCTCTCCAGACATTTAGAAAAAATCGTGCAGACTGCATCCAGTCAATGGCGAGAGGAGGGAGGTGCCGAACCCCCTCTTTTCCCCCTTTCCTCTCCACCCGCTGAATCCGCCACTGATCTTTTTCTCTTTTTTTCTACCTGTCTTTCTGTCTAATTGTGTATGGATTGTGATGCTGTTTTCTGGAGCATTTTGTGGCGTGGCTTTAGGCAAGGTGTTAGTGAAATTTTTGGTCATGATTGGGATCCTCGTTGACTCCAAATGACAGCCTTGAGTTCTTTGCCATCAGCAGCTAGGAAGTGTTCTGCTGATATGGACGACAGTTTTTAAGCAAGCTTGTTGTCATGGTGCAGTTCACAATGTCGTGGTTACTTTGCGACAAGCAAAGAACATTTATCGGCAGCCAAATTCTATTTGAGTATTTTAAATTATTGTCCTTTCAGCCAGCGCTGCGAAAGATGTAATGTTTTCATTTGACCAAGTTATGAAATAACAAAAGGGGTGGCTTTGCTGGAACATTTTATGGTAGCAGCAGTTTGTGTGTGGCTGTTCTTGTTTAGTTTACAGACTAGCAATTAGTAGCAGTAGTCATAATAGTAGCATTTAGTTTTGTTTGTGTGAGTTTAGTTTATGGAGCAACATAGTGGAGTTTGTGTCCTTAGAGTAGTAGTAGTAGTAGTAGTAGTTGTTGTTGTTGTTGTAGTGTTATTGATGTAGTAGTTGTTTTGTCTGTTAGTTCACGGAGCAGCAAGGCGGTGTACGTGTCATCACGGTGGGTAGAGGCAACTTGCTGGTGATAGCGACAACTCACAATATGATACTGCAAGGATCCTTTGAACTTGGCTTCAGTCCCATTGTTGAGGTATGCTCGTAGTAGCTGCAGTGATAGTAATGGTAAACGTAAAAAGGTAGAGGTTGTAAATAGCCCTTAATATCAAACCTTTTGCAGAGCTATGGAACGCCACCTGCCATATGGGATCACTCAGTATTAGCTGCCACCCGACGCAGGTGAGCGTGCCTCGCCTTAACTCCCAAAGACAGGTTGGTACTTGATTTACCTACCCCGGAGGGATGAAAGGCTGAGTTGACCTTGGTGTTGCTTGTATACCAGGACGGTCTACCCGTCTGCAGACAGTCACTCGTCAAAGTAGTAACCACTTGAAGATTGCTGCTCTGGCCTTGGTCTAAAAGACCAATGGCTTTGGCTTTGGCCTTGAAAATCACTTCCCTTGACTTTGGCCTTGAAAATCTGGAATCGAACCCATCCATAGAAATATCTTCTGGATGAAAACAAATAATCACAAAATGTAACACTTAGAACAAGAAACAAAATTGAATAGCAGTGGCTCCCAGTTGATTAGCAGTACTATATTGGCAATACATATGTATCAATTACCAGTCTGTTTATCTTGTTGGTGTATTGAAAATGTGATTAATATTCCTCGTTACTAAAATGCAAAGAATAAACCACAGTGTGTTGTCATTTGTATCTGTGGATGTCTGTCTGTCTGTCTGTCTGTGTGTAGGGTCACTGGGATGAGGTCTGGGGTCTCAGTGTTCATCCTAGTCAGAATCAGTTTCTCTCAGTGGGATATGACAAGACACTCTATCTATGGGACACGCTGACCCACCGCCCCATCTGGACCAAACAGCTACCGGTTGGTAGTAGATGTAGTAGTAGTAGCAGCAGCAATAGCAGCAACAGCTAATGCATGAATTGCCGTTCTGACCAGCGAAGTGAAGTGATGTTTCTGATGCGAATAAGCAATGAACTACAGATCGCCACGTTTAATCGTCCATCATCTGACTTGATCGGCCAATATTCGGCCATCAAATTGATGGGAGATTTGATGGACAATTCGTCGCAAATTGGCGATGGAAAAACGATCATTGAGATGATCTCCGATCAAGTCCCAAAGTTGATCGGAGATCAGTTTGATCGGCCATCAAATGTGCATGGAAAAACGAGACCTTAGGGAGGATAGACGCCTTTGGGAATACAGGCCTCTGGGATGAAACAAATGGCTACACAGTCTTACCATCTCATTCGGCCTTTACGTCCAAACTTTCTATAGTGTCATTACAGATATAGCAGAGGCAAGACGTACATACATAATGTCAATGTCAATGAATATTTCCTAAGTTTTTATTAGAAAACAAGGCTATCAAGACATTTTTCATCCAGACATTCACGTCAAGCCTCAGGGGACAGTTTTTTGGGGGTAAAGGGTGCTATGAGACAGTGGAGTAGACAAGAGAGACAAGAGGGTCCAGGCCTTCCCTTGACCCAATTCTTCAGACAATACAAGCATAACTGCAATAAATTTGCCATTTTGGCCAGTTTATTCTTGGGAAAATAATCAAAATTGTTGCCACTGGATCTCATCTTTTACAGCTAAAATGCACCAAATTAAATTTTGGCTGGGGCTCTACCCAAGACATGTGCTGGTGGACCTCACAGCGCTCTCCAAACTCCAAAACTGGATTTTAGGGGTCCTACTTCTAAGGGAAGAAAAAGGAGAGGGCAAGGAAAGGGAGGGAAAAAAGTGCATTTTAGCAGTAAAAGATGAGATCCAGTGGCAACAATTGTCTGTCCATCCGTCTGTAACGGATGTATTGTAGCTAAGCTTTAGGTCTTGGGGGAAAACTTTTGCACAAATAATTAGCCATTGGGCGTGCAAAATTTCAGGCATTTAGTGCAAGACAAACATTTTCAAATTGGGAGTTAAATAGAGGGGGTAGAAAAGCGAGTGTTTTTCAACGGAAAACTGCCGACAACTCGGAAACGTTGAGAGATGCAAACAAGATTACTATAATTCACTAATAAAAAGTGACATAATGCCTTTTCAGATTACACGAAAAGCATTGACCTTGGATCACCTTGCAGGTCAATACTGCAACCAGAAGAACTGTGTAAGCTGTAACGCGTCTTCCCTAGCGACAGCTGGGCTTTCTTGTACTACCACTAATTTGGTGAATAAAATTCATCACATTATACTGTCCCTGCAGTGCGTACTATAGGCCTTCTGTTCTGTACACCAAATTATACCACTCAATGAGTATGGAGTGCCAGTTTGCTTGTGCAGAACTTCTAGAACAGTAAAGATAAAATTTGAATACAGTCAATACGCAATTACACTACAGTAATCGTCGTTTTCAAACATAATACCATACAAAATACTGAAGTGTCACGCAGTCATTCCTTACTTACTTTGGTTGTCGTTAGTTATCATTATCAATTTTGCCTCTAGCTAGCAAACCGCGACAGTACAGCTGCAAATACTGAGCAATGACGTTTTTGATCGAGAGTAACGAGAGCCCAACGAGTATCTGTTGTGACATTGTCGATCGAAGATATGGGCTTCAGTCGAGAGAAAGAGCGTTCGTGGCAACGGTGACAGGAATTGTCAAGATAGGGGCCTATAGATCTATGCAAGGCGACTAAAACATTTGGTAGCAACTCTTGTAGTGCATTTATTATGAGTTATAATTGATTTAATTTATAATTTAATTTATAATTTGTAATTTATACAAACTAGAAATACGTTCTGTGGAACGAGGTAGCCTATCTGTCCCTTCCTTTGCCCTTCACGCTATATAGCCTAGCCTCTGGGTATAAGGAGGGTAGGTGCAAACAGAGCACAATTTTCACGGGGGCCGAGTTATAGTCAATTTTTATTGTCCCAAAATTCGTTGCCATGGCAACAGGGGTGGGCAGGGGGAAAATTTTAACGACACCATCGGATAGCCTGGGCCCGAAAATAGGGGGTAGACACAAACAGTGCGCAGTTATCTTTTTCAGGGACCGTTTTATACCGCTTTGATGTCCCCATAGGCCGTGATGCATTTTTTTAAAATTTGGGGTATAATAGGGGAAGGAGTTATCAGATTTTTATTCCAAACAAATTCGATCTTACTTTTCGGGCCCCGAATCACTGTGCAAAATTTCATTAAAATACGAATCAAAATTGCGGCCGTAGGAGTGACAGACTGACAGACAGACGCAAGTGATTTTATAATCTGTCCCATGCTATGCTACAGCAGTGGGACAGATAAACAAAAATTGTTTGCGTCCAAAAAGCGCCCCCTCTTTAATTGGCGGCCCGCTTCGGCCGCATAAACATTCAGTTAACTTAAACTATTTTGCTAACTAACTTGGACGGCGTACCTGCAGCACTGGTATACCCGCACAACGGTTCGCCAGAGGGCGCCACTGACGAAAGCCGAAATAAGATTAAATTAATCCACTACTGTGCTGATAGATGCTGGCATATATCGGCATACAATCGCTAACTATTAGTCGTAGTGTAAACTTATTAAATGGGTAAATGTTTTTTTTCGTAATTAACGTTGCTGTCGCAAAATTATTAGTAGCAAACGAAACACCGGTTTTTGGTTGAGCGAAAGGTGATGAAACGAAAAATTGAAATTAAAACGTTACGAGGCTTCGGCCTTTTCAGGCAAATGCACATTATTTTTGACGTGCCTTATAGCTTGTTCGGTTGTAAGGCTAAATAGAGCTAACAAAAGATTAAACCCTGCTATATAGTGGTGTGCAGAACTGTTACCGACTACTTTTGCGCCATTAACTGTTACTTCTTATCTGCTACTCGGTATCTGCTATTTTTTAGCCGAGCCGCAGAGTCGCATTCACAGTAGGCCTAATTTTGGCTGAGCGTTATGGTCGAGCATTTGTATTGTGGCTAAACGGTGGGCGTTACCGGAAAACTTAGTACACGATTAATTAGCTCGATGTAGTGGCTCTTCGGATGCAAAATTTCAGCAATCCAGTGCAAGAGGAACATTTTCAAATTTGGGGTTGAACAATGATGGGGTGGGAAAAATGTGCGTTTTCAGCCGATAACTGGTCGTGTCTCGGAAATGGTGAGAGATAGGGCCAGTGTTGCTATTGATCACTAATAGGAAGTCACGTAAGCCCGTTCAGATGACACAAAAAATATTGACCTTGGATGACCTTGAAAGGTCATTATGCACTCTGCCCTGCTATGTGGGCAGACTGACACATAGAAATGCAAACAAAACAGAGAGAGACACAGTTACAATCGCACACGCTTCAGGGTCATCCAATGATTTTTGTGTCACCTGAATGGGCTTACACGACTTTTTTATTTGTGATCAATAGCAACCTCAAGTGGTGACAGATAGGGCCAAGGCTGCTATTGTCTGCCTTATGGTATCAGGACAGCGGTTCAGTGGCTTCCATCCCTATACCTTGTGGGGTGGGTGAAGCCTGCACCCAGTGAGAAATAGGAGGGGGGGTTTGATAAGGTTTTAGATCAAAACTTCCCTCTTATTTTTTACTTCCCCCCTATTTTCAATGGGCAAAGTACACTTTAACAAACCCTCCTATTTTTGCTTTCCCTATTTTTTCAGTCTGCACCTTTTACAAAAAAACTTTGCCCCTTATTTTTCACTTCTCCCCTATTTTTCACTAGGCAATCTACACCTTTAACAAAAGTTCTCCCTATTTTTTTATTTTTCCCCTATTTTTTAAATCTGCACTTTTTTATTTTTTCTTATTTTTTACTTCTCCCTTATTTTTCAATCTACATCTTTAACAAAAAAATCCTTCTATTTTACTTCTCCCCTATTTTTACTGGGCAATCTACACCCTTAACAAAACTTCCCACTCCCTATTTTTTTATTCTCTTCTTTTTCAGTTTGCACCTTCAACAAAAATTCCCCTATTTTTTACTTCCCTTTTATTTTTCACTGAGCAAACTACACCTTTAAACTTGAGTCAGAAATTGGGAGGACCTCAGCCCCAAAACTGGGGGGTTGCACCCGATTTTGATTCCAGATTTGGGGGATAGAAGCCACTACGGTCTGTAATCTGTATTCCGTGCGTTTTTCTGTCTGTCTGTCTTCCTGTCTATTTGTCTGCATTATGCTTTCAGGATAATGGTCAGTCAGTCTGTATTCATTCAGTTTACGCGTCTGTAAGTAAGTAAGTAAGTAAGTAAGTGCAACATTTAGAGTGCACAATATCAGCCAGTGGCCGAATCTGAGGCACTTGGCTGAGCCACTAGGGGGGCAGTAGGCCTGCTGGAAGCAGTGAATTTTAAGGAGGCGATGGAAAGTATCTGCAAAGGTAGAACTGCGAATGCTAGAGGGTAGTGAGTTTGTTGTCTCTCTGTCTAACTGTCTGTGTCCGCATTATGCTAACAGGACTGTTGTCAGTCAGTCTGTATACATCCCGTCCTTGCGTCTGTGGTCATTGTGTCGGCTGTGAGCTCGTCGCGTTGGTTCGCTGTCGACATGACATCACGCGACGTCATTGAGACACACGCCGATGCTGCGGAACGCATCGACTGTCTTCAGTTCTCACCGGGTAAGGCTTTTACATTCCTTGCTTATGTATTGTTTCAGCGATGGCTTGGTGGCTCAGTGGTTAGGGCATTAGATTCGTGACCGAGAGGTCGCTGGGTCGACTCCTGGCTTCGCTGCCACGTAACCACGCTGGGGCCTAATTTACTAAACTTCTGTCTTAAAATAAACTTACGACAATGTTGCGGAGAAATTTGACATAAGGAAGGTACAAGTGGTTTACAGAAAACGCAGTTTGCAAGAAAAAATATGTAAGAAAGTTATAATAAACATACAGAGACGAGAAAACGTACAACAGCTCATTAGCTGACTTACGAAAGATTCAAGCATGCATGTAGTAATGATTTCGATTTTTCATTTATATAAAATTTTTACATAGTGTCATAATAAGTGTTTGCCTGTCTGTCTGGCTGTGTAGATGGTCAGTGGCTAGCTTGTGGTTCTCGTGACAACTCGATCTACATCTATGCTGTCGCTGAGTCTGGACACAAGTTCACTCGTGCTGCTAAGTGCATGGTCAGTCAGCCATAGATATGTATAATACAGCCAGAGATATGTACATTGCATGTATTTACGTTTGCTAGAAACATGTCAACTCAGTGTTTCTCTACATTTGGATCTAGTTAGGCTTTTTTTGTGAAAGTTTTTGGCCGTGCAGGAACGTGGTGAGGTTCAGATTATGCAAGACAAAGATGATACGGTTCTGTGTCTGTTTTTATCTGTCTGTTTCTGAATTGGGTAAATTTCTCATAAATAGGCATAGACAGAATCTGATGCTTTTAACTGTTTATAGCCATTTATATCACTGAATCGCCTATTTTGTGCTGATGTGCCGTTAAGAAACTACTCAGTCACTCACTCAGATGATAATATCAGTTCTGATTTTCTAAAAAAAAAGCTGAACTAACCTCAAATTTTGAATTTTATTAAAAACTGAGCTGACAGTTTTGGTACTGTTTTCACTATTTTCGTGCCTGCCAAAGTTTTTTTAAACTGCATTTTAGGTAACTGGCCATCGGAACTGCAGATTAAAATTCGTTAAAAGACGGCTTGCAGTCACTAGCATTAGCGTAGGTGTCAGGGCCTGATGTTAACAAAATTGAACAGACCTTATTCAGAAAGCCTTGCTGCGACATTAGTATTCTTGATGTATGTGATAGGCCAATCACAGCTTGGCATCTTACTGAATATTGAGCTAAGGCAGTCTTTCTTTCTTGTAACGTTATAAACAATAACAAGAAAATTGAGCTAATGCTCGCGAGACACACAAAAACCTATAGCAGTTCCTGTTCAGTAGTTTAGCTGAAAATTGGGGTGTTCACGCTAAGTTAATATACAAATACCAAATTCTCTATCTGGATTGCATAGCGATAGTTGCATGGCGCGACCTTGTGAATGATACAGACTTGTGTCGCAGTGCGAAATCGCCAAAAAAATCCGTAACTCCCCCCTCCTATGTTGGCGTTCAAGGTCATTCGAGGTCACTGAATTCGGTGGCAATCGAGAGCCAGTGTACGACTTCCTTTTAGTGATTAATATTAACCTGGGCCCTTTCTCGCACCGTTACTGAGATACAGCGACTTATTGGCTAAATATCACAAATTTTTCCCACCCCTCTTTCATTTAGCACCCTTGTTCGGGGTAACCTTTTTCGAATTTATGGAAAAGCTTTACGGTTCCTGAAACTATAGTCTTCCAGGCAGCAGATGGTGAAGATTTGATGATCCTAGCTTGCACCGTTTTTGAGTGATCCACCCGTGTGACAGACGGACGGACGGACAGACAGAATTGCAGTGGCTAAGACGCGCCGAAAGCAGTAGCTGCTTTCGCGTGTAAAAATCACGTACTGTATACACTATTACCAGAAAGAACTGCGCATGACTACAACCTTAGGCAAAGACGGCATGATTTAAAGTTGCATGTTAAAACAGATGATAAAAACTTTTTATCCAAGATGCTTTTTAAAGACATTTATTAGCATTATTATTTACCACACTTATTTTATTACACTTTGTATTTTATTTTAGTATTTGTTAGATTTTTAGCTCCACATTGTATTGTATTGTATTGTAAGTTCGTAGCGGTCTGTCTACTTTTGTATCAAACGAGTATTGTATTGTGATATATTGATTAATATTCATGGAAGACATCATGAATATTAATTAGCATGTCATTAATGTTAATGCTGTAGGGTCACTCAAGCTTTATCACTCACATCGATTGGTCGTCTGACAGCCAGTATCTACAGAGCAACTCAGGAGATTATGAACTACTGTACTGTGAGTCACTAGTAGTAATAGTTGTAGTAGTAGTAGTTGGTTGGCAGCGTAGCGTAGCATTAACGCATTGAGTCGAATCAGCAAAGTTACTCTACGGCGGACCCGGTTAATACTTGGATGGGTGACTGTCCGCGGTACAAAGCCAAGCCAACTAGGTCAACTCAGCCTTCTACCCTCCATGGGATGGTAAAATGAGTACTGGCGGTGATTACGGCTATTGCAGTGGAAGAAACGGCGAGTTTTGTGTAACAGTAGGCTCTGTTGCCAGGACTTCTGTTATACTGACCCAGTCGGTTAAAGGCGCTCGCTGCCAATTAGAGCCAGCCATCTAGCCGACTTTGGTTGTATGCTAGCTTAACTAGGTCTAACCCTTGCCATCTCAAAGTGCCAAAAGGCGATGAGCTCCCTTACAAAGTAGTAGTAGTTGCAGTAGTAGTAGCGTTGTGTTTATAAAAGTAATAAAAGTTCACATTTTTGACAGTTAGTTCAGAATTCATGTATTATTTTGATGGCGTGATGGTTAAATTGGCAATTGGGTAAGTAAAGTAGTCTTGCGTTTGGTCAACTTAAACGATGAAGCGGTGTGTAAATTGTGTTTTCCATCGACGTGCGAGGATAAGAAGTTTTCCGAAGAATTTTTCCAAAGAAGTTTTGAGACTGTGGTCCATATGTCACATAGTCTGTATAAGTGCATTTTATTGATTGAAGCAGTTTGCAAAATAAAGAAAATTTTCTTTGGACGCGCAAAGAAATTGGTCGAAAATTCACAAAAAAATTTCTTTGGAACTGCTAAATCATCTGACACGGGAAAGTTTGTGTACTGTGTTGCAGGGAGTGCGTCAAACTGGCGTCAGGTGGCGTCAGCGTCTCAGCTCAGAGACATTGAA
>Ga0209454_1002967_pt1 | contig 11883 bp, 7 predicted proteins | sample WorMetHERISLAND1_2_FD_187400 | JGI IMG/M metagenome (GOLD analysis project Ga0209454, IMG submission 187400) | Marine gutless worms symbiont microbial communities from Max Planck institute for Marine Microbiology, Germany - Olavius geniculatus... | ecosystem: Host-associated > Annelida >...
GCACTAATTAATCTCAAAATGCTGTCTATTAAAGGACGGGAGGGGACGAGTGGGGAGAGAGGGCGGGTGCATGAGGGCCAAGTCAATAACAAAATATGGCTGTTGATTAAATATTCTTTGCCAGTCGTGACGTAACGATGACGTCATAATGTGTCGTGAGTACAAGCTTGCTTGTCTCAACTGGTGCTGTCAGTTGCTACACTGCTTTGATGGTGAACTTAATCTGGTTCGCTGATTAAAAAATGTTAATCGTGTCAGCAATAAGCGACACGGAAGCTTGAAATCAAATCTCTCGCAAGCTAGAAACTCAACCATCTCGCAATCTCTGTGTGCTGGTGCACCGTCTTGCTGGAAGGTGTAATCAGCAGCAGAAGTCAAGCTGTTCCAACAACTGTGTGAAACTAATCGTTTTGGGCGATTTTTGTGGCTGCAATGGTAAAACGGCAACAATTTGCCATCAGTGAAGCAGTCTGAGTTCACCATCGAAGCAGGACAGTTATTCAGCAACTGACAGCACCAGTTGAGACAAGCAAGCTTGTATACTCACGACACATTATGACGTCAGCATTACATCACGACTAGCAAAGAATATTTAATCAACAACCATATTTTGCTAAAATATTTAAATTAGTATTTCTTTAGCTACAACTGGTAAAAAAATTCGTGTAAATTAGTCATTATTTGAGTGAATTATGAAAAAAGAAAAAGGGGTCCCTTTTTATGAAACACCGTGTATTATATAGGCCACTTCACAGTTTCACTGATTTAAAAGCTCTCAAAGCAAGCCTTTTATTGCCATTTTGGCAGCTGCACAGTTATAGTAGCGTATAGGTCTATACGAAAAAAGGAGAAACGCTGTTTATTCGATAAAAGCTGGCGACGTGGCATGATTCCTGACATTTTCTGTGATTGTTGTGTTCAGCGTTGTTTTCGCGTGTCACGGACTGCGATCAAAGGCGACGTACGTACGACGTCGTCGATGTATTATAATGTGTTAGGTCGCTATAGGGTACCGGGTATATAGGCGTACTGCACAAATCAATGTGCAGCTGAATAGTGCAGCAAACTATAGGCCACTGCAGACTATTGTGTCTGACTGTTCACAGCGCTTCTGCAATCCGTAGGCCTACTGGATGATCTGTAAAAAGTAAGCCTCTAACTCCGATTTAAAAATTCTTCAACTACGATATAACCAAACCAATCATATAGATTAGAGCTGTCAAGGCGTTAATTTTTTTAATGCATTAATTATTAACGCGTAAATTAACGCACCCAGTCCCGTCGAGAGGGAGAGTAGGGGATAAGTTATCACAGGCCTCGCGACGTTTAAGGGGCCCTGCCTGTCTAACATAGAAAGTTAAAAACATATTTTTAAACGTATAATCAACAATAACTAACGTCATAGGTAGCATAAAAATCTATTAGCATGTCATCGAAAATCGAAATAATTATTTATTTACAGTAGTAATGGAACGAAAACTGCAGTTTAGTTACTCGAATTCATTCGATTGTCAAATAACCGCAGTTTAACGGAATATTTCACTTTTGCTTCACAAAATTTAGTAAATTAACATAAATTTACGTATGTGCGTTAATTTTTTTAAAGCGCGTTAATTTTTTTAACGAACGTTAATTTATTAACGCATTAACGCGTTAATTAACGCGTCAATTGTGACAGCTCTAATATAGACTGTGTGAGTGAAGTTCAACCGACAAATAACCATAGTAGTTTGGTATCAGGCAAAATCGTTTTTTTCTATAAGCTTACGATAAGATCAAGAGCAATTTGCAATTTGGTGGCTCGACCCTTAAAATCTTACTTTTCCATAGGGGGTCAGGGAACCCTTTGTGAAACAATAATGTGTCCTTGCACCCCACAAATATGCGTGCGAAATAGCATCTAAATTCGTCGAACCGTTTAAGCAGAATGCAGGAATGTGACAGACGACAGACGATAGACGAAAGACAGACCACGCTACGGAGAAATGGAAGGCGAAATCGCTTGCGCTACAGCCATTTCGCCTAAAGAAGTGCATTGAATTAATGTGTAAAATGTGAGAAGAATCGAGAAAAACAGGAGGGCCGTACAGTGATTGTCAGTCGCAGGCCTATAGTTTTTTTGTGTGTTTTGTAGTCTGCCGGTGGATCAGAAAGAATGTGACGCGCTAATCTACAAACCCTCGCTCGTATGCCGAGCCATGGAAGTAGAAGTAATATTTATAGTTCCGTGATGCTGAGCAATCAGTCTATCAGCGCGCCGAGCTGCTCGGCTAGCGACGACGTCAAACAGTATGGCCGCCTTTGTAGTGCTCGATTATCGCTCACCTCTCCGGATCCGGTCGCGAAGAGGAAACGATTTGCCAAACGTGGCTACAGTTCCGTACACGCTATGTTAACCCTGCTATCGAACGCTATACAAACTAATCAATGCTAGGATGCGGTAATTTGACGCACGTTGATGATGAATGTAGAAGCTTAATTTGCGTTGAAAATTGCGGCTTAATCGCTAGAGATAACGATATGATTACTATTGACAGCCTATAGAGGAATTCGTCATCGTCCTGTCCAACTGTACCATCGCCGACCCTTTACACGAGACGACGTACCGTCTAGCCACAATACATACGTTACAGACAGACGTCAGATACACCTTGTCCATAGGCGCGACCGTAAGTAGTTAGTAGGGCATACATGTACGGTCGGTTAAAGGGGCGTTTTATTGCATTTAGGCCTATAGCCTAAATTCCATTACGCCGACTTCCCCAAGACATCCCAGTGACACGTGTCTCGGGAATGTCACGGGCTGGTCACGAGGAAGTCGCAAACATCGACCGTAAAAACGGGGATTTTTGACAAAAGTTTCGCGATTTCAGATATGTCGAACTGCATGGTTAACAATTCTGGACAGATCGCGCTTCTTTCAGATCAGTACAACCCATCGACAGTGCACTTGGCGTTATCGATTGTCGAGAGCACCACACAAATAGCTGAACACGTCAGAGAGCCTATAGGCCGGACCGGAAGAAACCGATCAAGCGAAAACTCTACCAGGCTATAGGCAGACGTGGGACGAAGCATTGCTGGCGGATCAAAGCTAGCGGCGTGTGTGTGTCAGAAGCAACGTTACTCCACAGTCGCCAGACCCTCAACGAGTTCGCGAGACTCACAAAACGGCGGATGATGGCAGGCTTCTGTTAGTCTCAAAGACATTTCGCTGTTGAAATGATGGTTTGATGCTGCGCGGATTACTGCCCGAGCCAGCTAGCAAAGCACCGGAAAGCTCTCAAGTAATCCTTCTGTCAGTGGCAGACTTTGTATTTACGGCTGGAACGCGCCACCGGCTGACTAGCGACGTCAGCGACAGAAGACAAACGTCGACTGGACGGCCGTTGGGAATAGCCGCATATCTTCTGAAGTTCTGCAGTTTAGACGACGATAAGCACGAATTCCACTAAGCCGACTTCCCTGTGACACCCACAGCAAGAACGTCATGAAATCTCCGTGAAATCCCCTCCACAAGACACGTGGAAGTCACGGACTTGTTGCAAACGTTATAGGCTACTGTAGGCCCACGTACGCTATTCGTTGTATGTAAAACATATGCTGAACAACCCATATAATTATCATTAGCCGCACGTCAACGGCCGGCAAAATTTTATATTTTATAGGCTTCTATCACCCCTTTTTAGCCGACCGTACTTAAGTAACGGTTGAGCTTTTGGTACGGTTGCCCTCCGTCGAATGTCTGTCTGTCCGTCGTCGTCTTTCATGGATGTATTGTGGCTAAACGGTAAGTCATAGGGGGTCGGTGAACGGTGATGGTGCCATCGGATATGGCGAGCGACTTCATAGACTGTCAATAGTAGGCTAACTATGTCTCACGCTGCAGCGGTTTGGTCGCAATTTTCAATCGAATGTTTCAAGCTATGTGTATTGATAAGTAAGTAAGACGACTTAAGGAGGCGCAATTTAACAGTTATTAGCCACAATGCGCCGTTGACTTTTGGCGGCCGTTGACCGTCCGTGGCTAGTGATAATTAATTAAGTGGCCGTATCTCGGAAATGGTGATACGGAATAGGTTGCTATTGATTACTAATAGGAAATCGCATACGCCCTTTTGGATGAAATAAAAAATCGTTGACCTTGGATGACCTTGAAGATCACTGACAATTTAAACCAACTGCAGGGTACGCTTCTTGTTTTCTACAAGCTGTGGGCAATATATCCTGCTTAATGGTTTACAAAATTGCAAATGTTATCAATGTTTAAACTTTTAAGTAAAATAACTGATGATGTAGGCCTATCGTAGACCTATCTATCGTATTTTATAAAATTATCAAGTGCGATGTTGAAAAAAAATAATATAGACCCAACTATGAGTAGGCTAAAGAGTAATTAATCAGAAATTAATTATAATTTGAAAAATAAACCCATATTACAAATTACTTTAGAATGTAATTTTATTACAAATTACAAATAAATAAATTACTGAATTTAGGCTAAATGACGTAATTACACGTCATTTCGATCACTGCCAATCTCTGCAGGGCTGCGCTGACGCCCTGTTTTGTAAACGGTAGGCCTAACTTCGAGAAAAAGACTTGGACAAGAAAATGGTGTAATTCTCAGCCAGGAAACGATCCCACGTTACTCAAGTTTCCATTGGTCACCTGCAGGTCACACCACACGGTGATGCTGTTGGAACGAGAGCTAGCCTACCTGACTGTCGGCATAGCAACCACGACGTCAGCACTCAGCACGTAGCGGCTAAAGTCTGCAGAAGCCACCACTGGAACACGGCCGCCACCAGTCGTCATGAATATTAATGCGTGCCAGACGTGTGAGCTTCAGTGATTTCTCATTGGCAACTATTTTTAACATTAGGCAGAACCACAGCGGCTACAGCCACAACAGCGCACTGCATACAAGCGCGAAGCTGGCAGTACAGTAGACTAGAAGTACACAGCGCAATTGTACAGCTGGCTCGGTGGCCAAGCGGTAAGGCGTCGGTCTCGTAAACCGAAGATCCTGGGTTCGATCCCCAGTCGGGCCTGATTTTTTGGACGATTTATATACTAAGAACAAACTGTTTTGTATTACTTTTGCTTTTGATGAAGCTGCAAAAGTTTTCCAGACGTTTTAAATCCATTTTCAGTACTAAACTTGTTACGTAATTTTCTTCAGATATACAGCCAAAGTGAGATATAGCAAAGGTGGCAGTAAACACTTTTTCGCAAATGGGAAAACGTGTTTTGAAGCACTGTAGTAAAAACAAAGTATTTATTCATGTAATTAATAGTAATAAATAATAATTAAAATTTTAATGACGTACCGCGGTATACTCACACTTCACTGCAGTGACTTTTCTTTTTCTTTTTTCTTTTCGTTAATGCACATATCCTGCATGTAGTTATATATTTTTAGTTCTAAAAGAATGTTGTGTCTTTTTGACCAAGACGGTGAATCGTTTGACAGAAATTTTATTTGGTACCGTAGCGATCGAGCTCACGGCGGCAGCGCCGCCAGTTAATCGCAATCCCTCGACTTTCTCCCTTAGTATCCAGCATGCATTGCGCGTTTATTTTTATATAACGTAGTGTTGATAACGATTCATTTGTGTTCTGTACCTTATCGCAGCATTATGATTAAAATCTGTTTTGTTGTGTGGTATTCAGTTGCAGCTGACTGTGAAATGCACGATAGCATTAGTCATCGGCTTATGCAATGCCACGCCAACGGCCGTGTGCACGTTGCTAGGCAGTGTGCGTAATAAATTTTTTCAATACAACGCAAAGTGCTTAAAATGTTATACAGTCACGTAATGTAGCTCGCAGTGCAAAAAATAGTAAGTGTGTTACTAAAAAAAGTACCTTCGCGCAAAGCATGCTGGGAGTTAGAGGACAAACATAGCGAGGTCGCCTTCTATAACGGAGTGGAGCTCGAGCAGCAAGATACCCTGAGCAGAGGTGTCTTGCTTACTTATTTTGTAGATTTTGCAGCAGTGCAGCACGAAGAGTTCTATAAATAGACGTGGGTTGATATGAATGTGTATATATATGACTAATCGGAGTTAAAAGATGTAAAGTTTTGCAGTATATGACATCAAAGATACAGTAAAGTGTTTCAGACATATTGTTGTGGTTATATGTATCATATATTCGGCGCCGCACTATAGCAGGATACCTCGATTTAAGCAACATGACGTACCTCAGCAGACTCAATTGATTTTTACATTCAATTTTGATGTTTTAATGGTGAATCGTGCAGTTATATTAAAATTAATTGACTTCATTAACCTCCACTACTTTAATAAAAGATTGCCAAGTCTTGCCCTAACCTCAAGCTTGACCTTAATCCTATTCCTAATCCCAACCCTAACCCTAACCTGAAACATTCATGCAAAAAAAACATGAAAAACAACTGCAGGGTAAAAAAACATCATTAGGAGTCTGTCAAGGTACGTCATGTTGCTTAAGTCGAGGTATTCTACTTTGGTGCGGTGCCCATGTATTTTGGAGTTTGCTTTAAATGGCAACAGTTTCTCATGCTGTTAATGTATAAATGTGGTGTACTGGTATGAGCACTTGGCATGACTTGTCTCGGTATTTCTGTGACTAATTCGCAGTGATTTCCATGGCAGTCTGACTGTTTCCTGACACATTGTCATGTGTGACAGTACAAGAATTTTGATTCCCAGTATTGGTTGAGGACTCGAAAATGCACGGTGATACGTTTAGATCGCAGATCCGAGAATTTTGAACAAAAATTGACACCTTCAGATCGGCGATCTGAAAATGTGTGCAAAAACTGATACGTTCAGATCAGCGATCTGAGCAATCCAGGGATAGTCTGCCAGTGTGCTGCTGCAAGGACGTGTCTGCGACACATGTGATCAAAGCAGCTGGCCAACTGATGACCTCAACCCCAACAGGATATCACGGGTTACGTGCAGTCGGCCAACTTTGCAGACTCGGAGCAGTCGAGTCCAATACATCACCAACGTTACACTGTTAATACAAATGTCCATTTAATTATCACCACGTAACTTTAAAAATATACTAAACCTAACTCCAACTCTAAGCCCAACATAACCTGAACCCTAACACTAACCTTAACCATAATGCTAACCCTAATAAAAGACAGAGACAGAATGACCATAGCTAATACGCGCTATAGCTAGCTATGCTAGCTCTCACACGTAAAAACTGATACTTTCAGATCAGCGATCTGAATATTCACTTTTTACACACCTTTCAGATCGCTGATCTGAACGTATAATTGGTCACTCGAAAATAGACTAACATGAACGTTAATGCATGCTGCATCCACGACCACATTGTTGGTTAGATGTCGATGCTTCCTCTTCTCTGGCAGTTTATAATATTGCAAAGCTTTCCTGCTGCTTTATTTGTTCATGATGCTAGGGATGTGACGAAGTTCGTATTCGCATTCGACAACGCGAATATTCGACAACTTTACTATTCTATTCTACTATTCAACTATGGCTATTCGATATTCGACGAATAGTTGGGGGCGTTTCTGGCAAATACGAATATTTCATTTTATTCAACTTTATTTAATTTTATTAAATTTTAAATAGAATATACTAACAGTGAAGAGCACAGCACTCTGGATGTTTCATTTTCTTAATTGAATTGGATTGACTAAACTTTGCCTTAGATACCGGTGCTGATTTTCACTGACTGAACACTGAACAACTATATTTGGATGTTTCACTTTATTCAAATACTGGTATAGAGAAGTTTTCTTGAGGCTGAATAAGTATTCGCATTCGTTATTTGACAAATAGTACAGTTAATATTTGCATTCGATGAATAAGAATATTTTTTTGCTTCGTCACATCCCTACATAATGCTTTGACATGGCAGACTTGCTATTAGTCTGTCACTATGACTAATTGACTATGAACCACGAACTGTAAAATGTAAGCAGATATTGTGGGCTGGGAAAGGTGGGTGCTCTATGTGAGCAATCATCAGTGCAAATGCTGGCATCTTATCTGAGCTCAGATTTGTCAGGAATGGTGCAGGCCCCATCCCGCCCTGCGGCTCTGTTGGTGGTAGTTCGCTAAGCTTTCTTTCACTCACCTGGACAACAGACTCCTCAGCGGTCAACCACAAGGCATGAATCACTGATGAACACCAACGAGAAACAGTATTTCTCAAGATTCAGAATTTTTCCGTAGTTTTGATTCTTACAAGTCTCGTTTAACATCCCTAGTCATTAGCGTGTTCAGTGCAGTGTACTTTTACCTATAACAGACTTTTTTTTTATTGTTGTGTTTACTGCAGGTAGGATGGAGCCATCATCACTGAATGTACGGTTTGTTAATGAGACTGATGATATTGTTGCTGCTACTAATGGTTGGGAGGCCAGCCGTGACTCAGCCGACTCTGACGATGTTACAGACATGGCTGCCATGGCTGCAGTGTCCGCAGGGTATCGACATGGTCCTGTAAGTGCCACAGTTGATCACCGTCAACAACCAGTGATGAAAGCTAGACCTCCACCGGGCAAGAAAACAATGGGTCGGGTCAAGATCAAGATGGAATACATAAAGAACAAAGTTCGGCGGTATACAACCTTCAGCAAACGGAAAACTGGCATTATGAAGAAGGTAAATGGGCAATTGGGCATCAGTATTGTGTACTCTGCAGTAAATAATAAAGTAGCACTGCCCCATCAGTACATTAAAGAATGTATTAGCATGATAAGGAATTAACTGCGATTTTTAAAAATTAGCATCGGTAAAGTTTTTAGAGCAGTAGTTTTTTTTGCATGATTTAGCTTTTTCTTACCGAGCTGTATTTTCATACTTAAACATTGCCAGAAGTATCAAGAAATGGCACTGGAAAACAGGAGCCCGATTCACAAACATTGTCATAAGACATGTCTTAAGACATGTCATAAAAGTATCATAACTCAACATTTAAGATGTCGTAAGATTATCCTACGACATGTCGTAAATGAATTCACAGAATTTATCTTTGATGATTGTAACTTTTTTCACGAAGGCGTCTTGTTGTCATGGTAACTATGGTCGTCTGCGAGCCGCTGACTAGTCAGTAAGTAAAAGCGGTTGTTTAGAGTTAAATAAATTTGTAATGTTTTAATTTAGAAATTTTTAATATTCTGACTACACAGTTCCGAGTACGTGGTGTTAACACAGGTGCTGATTTATTTTTTATTTGTTTTGATTTTTTTAATTATTGAATGTTTTGAATTTATTTTATTTTTTACAGTTTATTAATACTTGCTAGTTTTAAGAGACAGTAGGCCTGTTGAAAGCTGTACAAGGGTGGAAAAGGTGAAGTATTTGAAACATTTCTTGGCCGTGGCATGCTCTGCTGCAAACTGTCTAGACAGCACATGGTAGTGATTGGCTACTAGCGAATAGTAGACATAAATGCGATTTTTTATATGCATTAGCTATTTAGCTACTACAGTAAATAGTTGTATAGGGCCTACAACGAAAGAAAAACAGCCTGTACCAATCACCGACGGACAACGGTGGACTATGCAGTTTTATTTATTTTGGTATTGTGGTACTATCAAGTATTACGATATTTGAGTCATTATCATTAATTCATTTGTCACACCGCACAACACTACACTGTATTATTTTTTATTCTATGTCCGTTGTCAAGATATGTGTTTACATGGCTATGGCATAGCAACGGTCCATTGCAAATGCAAAGTGCTGTTTATTTATTCATTAATTAATTTATCCAGCAAAAAGACCACGCAAAACTGATATAGTATAAATATGACATTTCTAGGTTACGAGTATAATTGAATTAGAGGTCTTATGAATCGATACAAAGAAGTTTTTTTTTTGTTGGATGATGTTGGAATCCTATAATTTGGAATGTCATAAGACACCTAAAAAGTGATTGTAAGATTTTTGTCGTAAAATTGTCGTAAGATGTTTTATGAATTAGCACGGTGGTGTACGTGTGCAAAATGTCACAAAAATTTTCGCAGAATTGTCTTAAGATGTTCTGTGAATTTGGCCTCAGAATGGTTATCTCTCTGAGCAAAATAAAGTGGCATGAGTTGCTAAATTGCTATTGCACTGGCAGAAATTGTGGTTGCAGTATATAGGGCCAAGCCACATTGTTCAGAGGCAAGCCAACCTTTTATCATTTGATTTTTTTATACCTGACAAAATTATTATTGCACTGTTAATGTAACTGAATGTTGGACTGCTCTCCGTGCAATGGATCTTGCTGTATTTGTGAATTTATTTTAACTTTATGGTAAATATTGCAAACTGCTATAGTAAACTTTAAAATAAGGTATCAAACCGCTGTAGGCATTAATTAGTTAACAGTATTGCAACTCGTTCACAGTGGCTGAATGTGCATTTTAACATGAGTATGTATTTGCCACAGAGCATTCTGTATCATCGTGTGCTGTTTGACAGGCGTATGAGCTGACGGTGTTGACCGGGACGGAAGTGATGCTATTGGTAGCCAGTGAGACTGGGCATGTGTACACGTTCGCCACTCGTAAGCTGCAGCCAATGATAACCAGCGAGAATGGCAAGGCACTCATTCAGACATGTCTCAGCTCTCCTGACTCTCCAGCATCTGAGGTTGAAGCGAATGTATCGGCACCATCATCCACTGCTGCTGCTGCTGCTGCAGCGTCTGCCAGTGGCAATACTGAGACATCAGACTTCAGTCCGGTTATAAGTACAGCAGCCAACAACCACATCGTCAGCATACCTCAGCAGCTAGCTTTGCCTGACCATGCCGAGAAATTGCCACAGGCACAACAGGTAATGACTTTCTCGGTGTGGAAGTTGAAGCCATGAGGTATGTTTGATACTGTGAAATATTCTTGTAGGCATGTTTGTGAGTTTGTTTATGCGCCTATGTAACGAGTATAGATGAAGACCCTGACCCAGTGTTTTCTTACTTAAGTGTTTGTTCGCCTGTGCAGTCTAAACTCTTGTTTTGGCATTTTAAACTGAAAATTGGCATGCAGGTTAGTGGTTGGAAATTTCACACTAGTTTTGGTTTTTCCAACATTTGTCAGTTTTGACTAGGAATCTGTACAGCACAGATGAATGGTCGGATAGATAGGTGGGCAATACACATACAGGTATTGCAAGCTATAAGGATAGCTGCATAATAATGAATAAGATGCAATATATATTGTCATACTTTGATTTTTTCACTGTTGACAATGTTTTACCATCATTGTGTTTAGCACATGTATTGTGTACGTTTAGATTCAAGTATTGAACTCATTTGAAGAGAAGATCAAGAGTGTTCAGTCAGCTGATTTCTCTCAGTATGTTGGTCCACATGGTTCGTTGCCGGGCACGTCTGCTGCAGATGCTAAGAATGTCGCTGCTGTTAATTTACAACATGAACAACGTACCGGTACTGCTTCTGCCTCCATCAATGCAGCTTTTCGCAGTGACCAGTCAGAAGGCCGTACGTGTAATGCACTGTCGTCTTTGCCTTATGTTGACTCGATGTTTATAGTGATTGTGATGGCATCTACCGTGAATACAGCAGTAGAAATTTTCTATACACTGGCAATGACATTTTATCACGGTACATGACATTTGGGTGCCGCCGTTTGGGCGCGACCGTTTCGGCGCCATCGTTTGGGTGCTCACTGTTTGGGTGCCTGGACATTTAGGCGCTGAGACGTTTGGGCATCGCCGTTTAGGCGTTGGACGTTTCGGCACTGTGCTGCTTTAGTGCTGTCTGCATCTCTTTATCTTATCTTGACACAACGTCGTCAGCCATAGCTGGCATTGGTCAGTAGCCTAGTTAGGCCTATGCAGTGCCATGCAGAGACTTCCTGATTTAATCCTTCCCTGCTGAGTCTGTGTCTCGGTA
>Ga0209454_1002969_pt1 | contig 11879 bp, 6 predicted proteins | sample WorMetHERISLAND1_2_FD_187400 | JGI IMG/M metagenome (GOLD analysis project Ga0209454, IMG submission 187400) | Marine gutless worms symbiont microbial communities from Max Planck institute for Marine Microbiology, Germany - Olavius geniculatus... | ecosystem: Host-associated > Annelida >...
ATCAGATAAGCCCCACCTTCAGCAGGTGCAACCGGCGAACCGTTCTCTTCATCCAGAAAAGATGAATAATCCACCACAGCCACGCCGCTATTATCATCATAATCGTAGATGCCGGCAGCTATTTCCCGGGGATCCGCCGTGCCCCACCAGTTGTTGGTCGCATCTAAAACGGTCGTATTCCAATAGTGGTGAGAATAATGTCGACTCGCATAAAAGTTGTAGGCTGCATTGCCATAGATGGAGCAATGGTTCACAACAGGGCGCGGCCGACCGCTGCCGCGGTATCTGGCCTCGAGGCCTTTGTTGTTGTAGCGGATGGTGCACCCGCTGATCAGGGGCGAAGCATCCTGGTACATGTACACACCGACGTCGGCATACTCCACCACACAGTTTTGAAGACTGCCGGAGGACCCGTTTAAAAACCGGATCCCCAACCAGTCGCCAACAGCAGGCTCGGACATGCCGGAAGTCAGTACTATTGCATCGCCCCCAGCCTGACCGGCCGTCAGCGTTGCCTGGTAGCCGACATCCAGATAGGCTCCCGGCATGAACTGGATAGTTGTTCCCGGCGCGATGGTCAGCTCATGGCCGGCCTGAATCCTGAAATAAGACGGCACCAGATAAGTTCCGCTAAGGGTCGTGTCGGCCCGGGTGCCGCCGATCAGATAAGCCCCACCTTCAGCAGGTGCAACCGGCGAACCGTTCTCTTCATCCAGAAAAGATGAATAATCCACCACGGCCACGCCGCTATTATCATCATAATCGTAGATGCCGGCAGCTATTTCCTGGGGATCCGCCGTGCCCCACCAGTTGTTGGTCGCATCTAAAACGGTCGTATTCCAATAGTGGTGAGAATAATGTCGACTCGCATAAAAGTTGTAGGCTGCATTGCCATAAATGGAGCAATGGTTCACAACAGGGCGCGGCCGCCCGCTGCCGCGGTATTTTGCCTCGAGGCCTTTGTTGTTGTAGCGGATGGTGCAGCCGCTGATCAGGGGCGAAGCATCCTGGTACATGTACACACCGACGTCGGCATACTCCACCACACAGTTTTGAAGACTGCCGGAGGACCCGTTTAAAAACCGGATCCCCAGCCAGTCGCCAACAGCAGGCTCGGACATGCCGGAAGTGAATTCTATTGCATCGCCCCCAGACTGACCAGCCGTCAGCGTTGCCTGGTAGCCGACATCCAGATAGGCTCCCGGCATGAACTGGATAGTTGTACCCGGCGCGATGGTCAGCTCATGGCCGGCCTGAACCCTGAAATAAGACGGCACCAGATAAGTTCCGCTAAGGGTCGTGTCGGCCCGGGTGCCGCCAATCAGATAAGCCCCACCTTCAGCAGGTGCAACCGGCGAACCGTTCTCTTCATCCAGAAAAGATGAATAATCCACCACAGCCACGCCGCTATTATCATCATAATCGTAGATGCCGGCAGCTATTTCCTGGGGATCCGCCGTGCCCCACCAGTTGTTGGTCGCATCTAAAACGGTCGTATTCCAATAGTGGTGAGAACGATGCCGACTCGCATAGAAGTTGTAGGCTGCATTGTCGTAAATGGAGCAATGGTTCACAACAGGGCGCGGCCGAACGCTGCCGCCGTATCTGGCCTCGAGGCCTTTGTTGTTGTAGCGGATGGTGCAGCCGCTGATCAGGGGCGAAGTATTCCGGTACATGTAAACACCGACGTCCGCGTATTCCACTGCACATTTTTGAAGACTGCCGGAAGACCCGTCTAAAAACCGGATCCCCAGCCAGTCGCCGGGTTCAGGCGATGTCGACCCTGAAGTGAATGTCACAACGGCGCCCTGGGCCTGATTTGCTATCAAGATCCCATAAACGATCAGCTCGGATCGCGAGACATCCGCACCACTGTTCTGGTCATCCCCTTGCGCCGGGAATAAGATCCGGGTTCCTGGCTCAATGGTAAGTTGAAGATTTGCGGGCACAACGACGTCACCGGTGAGTGCGATTGTGCCCGACCAAACTTCGTTTTCCACGAGAGAACCGGAGGTTGTCGCTCCGTGTGAGTATGGTGGCCGGACCAGCGCGAAAAGCAATAAAAGAATCAACGGCAGGGTCACCTGCAATCTAAATCCATTCATGTTTCTCCCAGCAAAAATCAGCAACCTGCAGGTTAGATGAAATTTACGAATATAAAACAAAAAAAACCGGTTTGCCATAGATATACCTCTGGTATTGCCGGCAAACCGGTTTCTAAGAAACAACACAAAATCCCCCTTTAAACACGTTTATCTGATCTTCCAATCATCCACTTTCAAAAATAATGGTGACGCCCCCGGAATCTGTATGATAAACGAATATTTCGTGTTATATTTGATTTTTTATTGTAATAGCCAGGCCACCCACCGAGCTCGTAAAAAATATTCTACTAAAAATAACTTATCCTTTGCTGTTTCCTGAAATTTTACAAAATTGTTTTTGGAATTTGTCGATTCAACTTTTATCCATATCCATCTTCTATTGAATTTTTAATCCCATGTCAACAAATGAGCAAAAAGTTCAGACGGTATGGCTTTTTCCTGTCGCTTAAATTCCGTCTGAAGAAAGCGGGAGGATTGCGAGGAATGCCGGGTGCGATGATCCCTGACTCAATAGCGGGCAGCGAGTTTGTGCTGGAGTTTCTTCCGGGCAGCCAGCAAATCTGACCGTTCAAGTCGGCTATAGTAAATCCGCCACCCCGCAGTGGTCAGATTGCCGGCCTTCAACCCGAGCGATTGCATACAGGCTTCCCCTCCGGGCGATAAGACCTGGGCTGAGATACGAACCAATTGATTCGTCCGGGCGCACTCACCGATGAGGTCGTCGATAAACGCCAACCGCAGGAGAAGCGATGCGGGAGACCGCCTCCGGTATTCCGGTGTGACGGCAATCGAGGAAACGAAGATACCGCCGTCAGCAGGGCAAAATGATGGGTTGATGTCAGCTGCATCGATGAAATTTTCCTGGAAATCCGGCTCCAAAGTTCTTTCAAAAACATTGGCGAATAGTGGTAGCGTGGATATATATCCGACTACTAAATTTTTTGAGACCACCGCAATCCTGAATATAGCGCTGTTTCTCTCATACCAGCTTTGCAGGAGTGAAACCGGGAGCGCAGATGAATGCCCATAACTTCGCACGGCCAATCTTTGCAGCGCCGCACAGGGATTTTCCCGGTACTCCGGTCCGCGCACGATTTGAATGGAAGGTCTATAACTCAACATATCCCCCGGCTCTTAGCCAATTATCGTAAAAACCCAATCCGGCGAAGCCGGAAATGAAGATTGAATATTGAATTTTTGTGGTTGCGTGAGAGCGGTTTTTATTTGTACTTGCATCCTGGTCTCTTACGGGGCATCCCACTGCTTTCTTCGGGGCAACCACGATTTACTCAATAGATGCCCTGAGGTCCAATCTATCTAAACCTGTTATTCAGGGCTACCATTGTAGTGGCGGGTTTATCACCGCCAAAAAGCTTGGCGACGATCACGTATAAACTCACTTAGCCGATTCCTTGATGGAAAACGGCGGCACCCGCCGTTTAGGCGGGGATAAACCCCGCCACTACATTGTCAGTCAAGCCCATCGGCACTTGTAGTTTTATACGAGCACAGCCTCCGGCTAAAGGACAGCCGGTCTGATCAAAGACGAAAAACTAATGAACGTTGAACATCGAACGTCCAACATCGAACATCGAATAATGTATTCTGCCTGTCGTGAGTCTTTTGTCGAACGGTCTATTTTAAAATGACTGAGCGACGTGTCGAGTCGTCTTGTGGGGTCGTAGCCCGAAGGGCGAAGCCCCAAGCCGAAGAGCGATGTGTGGGGTCGTAGCTCGAAGAGCGAAGCCCCAAGCCCCAAGCGATTCCTCCATTCTTCAATCGACATTCGACATTCGTCATTTAAAGTAGTTTCACACGAGCGCTGCCTCTGGCCAAAAAAAAACGGCCAGTCTGATCAAAGAAAAGAAACTTCAAAAAGCAAATTTTGGATTTTGGAATGCGGATTTTGGATTTAAGGTATTCTGTCCATTTTAAAACGACTGAGCGAAGCGATTCCATCATTCGTCATTATTCATTATTCATTCGTCATTTTATGTAGTTTCACACGAGGTTTCGGGTGTCAGGTAAAAGAGGTTGATCATCCCGTATCCAGCGCCTTGCGGACCGTCTTGGACAGGGTTTTCAATGACAACGGTTTCATAACCAGTTCCTGTATTCCCAATCGGGTGGCGTTCTCCTTGCGAATGCGGTCACTGTAGCCGGTGCAAATAACGATGGGGACATCGGGACGAATCATCAATATTTCGCGCGCAAATTGATCGCCCGGCATATTCGGCATCGTCATATCCGTAAGAATCAGGTCGAACCGCTTTGGATCTGCCTTGAAAAGCTCCAGCGCCTCGATGCTGCTGGTGCGTTGGACGACATCATAGCCGAGGCGGCTTAACATCTGCTGGGCGATATCGGCCAGTGCTGCTTCGTCATCGACGACCAGAATTTTTTCTCTGCCCCGGGGCAACGCTGTTTCGTGCTCTCGCCCACGGTCCGGCACCGATTGAATGCAGGGCAAGTAGACATGAAAGGTCGCTCCCTTGCCGGGTTCACTCTCGACGGTTATCGTGCCGTGGTGCGATTTCAAGATGCCGCGGACGACTGCCAGGCCCAGTCCTGTTCCGGACCCTTTTTGCTTGGTCGTAAAATAGGGATCGAATATTTTTTCGATGTCCTCCGGCGGAATACCATTACCGGTATCGCTGACGCTTAACTTGAGATAAAGACCCGGTTCCAAATGCGGCGGGGCACTGTAGGCTGATTGGTCCAGGTCAACCGAGGAAAGAGCGACGTGCATGGTGCCGCCTGATTGCTGCATGGCGTGGCTTGCATTGGTGCACAAGTTCATCAGGACCTGGTGAATATTTGTGGGATCAGAGTAGACCGTGTCATTGACGCTGGTGTCCGAGAATTTTATCTCGATAGTTGTCGGAAGGGTCGCCCGCAGCAATTTAAGGGTCTCCTTGACAATCGTTTGTATTTTTACCGGTTTCAATTCCTGCTTATCTTGCCGGCTGAAGGCCAATATTTGGCGAACCAGATCCCTTGCCCGGGTCGTGCTTCTCAGTACCTCGTTCATGTGCTGGCGCGTCGGCGATTCGTCCGGCAGCTCAAGAATGGCCAATTCCGTGTATCCTAAGATACTGCCCAGAATATTGTTGAAATCGTGGGCAATGCCGCCGGCCAGCGTGCCAATGGCCTCCATTTTCTGAGCCTGTTGCAGCTGGGATTCCAGCTTTTTGCGATCCTCTTCGTGTTTTATGCGTTCGCTGATATCGATGAGAAATCCTCTCAACCCCACGGTCCGCCCGTTGCGGATTATCCGCGACGTGCGAATCATAATCGGAAATTGGGTTCCGTCCTTGCGACAGGCGATGTATTCAAGCGGATCGTTTTCGTCGCCCTCAAGTGTTGCAGCAATTGCTTTGGCGGCGCGCTCACGTTCCTGCGGTGACAGCATATCCAGTGCGTTCAGGCCGTCGGCCATATCCTGTTCCGTATAGCCGAACTGATCGTAGGCGTTGTGATTGACGAACATTATATTACCGTCCAGATCGATTTCGAAGATCGTTTCCGGCATGAGTTCCGCAAGTTCCTGAAATCGCGCCCGGCTTTCCCGCAGCGCGGCTTCATTGCGGCGTGATTTATCGACGGCTAAAATCAGATTTTTACTCAACAGGCGGATGGCCACTGTGACACAGAATAGAATTCCAGCTGCTATGACAATATCCTGATAGTGCGTAAAATTGCTCATTCGGTTGGTAAAAAGGCCATAGATTTCGCCCCAGATAATTACCAGGATCGAAATTATTGAAAAGGCCGCAAAGACGAAAAACACCCGGCGGCTGTATAGTAGACTGGCAATAGCGATGGCCAGGGGGAAGAGGACAACCGTGATGTCATGACTGCCGTCCCCGGTGATCATCGAATAGATGATGGTGCCTAAAAACAACACCGGCGTAACGACTCCGGCGGCGCGCTGATGCCGCCGGCGGCTCAGCCAGAGCAGGCCAAGGATGGCCAGAACATTAACCCCGGCGATACAAACGATACGCGGCAATCCGAACAAGTAGCTTGCCACCGCAATAATAAAAGCGCCGCCCAGGGCCGACAACAGGATGATATAAAGCGTGCGGCCGATATGATAGGGGTCTCCATTGTCGAAATTGGGCGGGATTAACAGATTTTTCAGCTTAGATACTATCATTGAAAATTATCCCCGGGGATTGCCTGCAGATCGGCAAATTTGATCAACTCTCTTCAGGCCAAAAGATCCCTTTAGGTCGGTTATTTATGCAGTCCAGCTCGTTTCGGCAGAACGGCTTCAACCAGGAATTATACCACAGTCAATTACCGGCATGTAGGTTTTCTGCTCCTTTGGCCTAAAATAACCGCCTTCAGGCCGGCCGCAATATCGACCAATATGGAAATTTGGATTTATGTTCCCGTTGTCGGCATGCTTGCAGGGTATGAAACTCCTGCAGTCTCAAAGCACTGCCGCTGGAGAGAGGTCGTTTCTTCATAAACGCCCGTATGCCGGTGATTTGCAAAGAAACTGAAATATATTCTACGCTTTTTGCACAAAATAAAATTGATAACTGTTTAAGGTTAAAGAAAGGCGGGTGGATGTCATCGGCCTGAGGAACCGTTCGGCCATGGGGGATTGCCTAATTTGGCTCGTGGTAATTCATTCCATTGGTATTTGGACGGTCGGCAAGCAGGTCACCTAATTTTGAAATCAATCTTAGCCGCTGCAATGAAAAGCGGCGCCAGTATTGACTGATCCTGGATTCTGGTTTCCAGCCTTCGCTCTTTCAGAGCTTCGGCCCGGCAGGCTGGATACCGGATGGTGGTGGAATTCTTCGATCGTGCTTTATTCGGCATCCAGCATCAAGTATCCAGCATCCAGCATCTGCTCTTAATTAGCAACGGTCTCAAGTACAGCGGTCAGGCTAGATGGCAAGAATTAATGCATTGTTAGACAGTTACCAAATCAGTTTTGCACAAATTGTGCAGAACATTTGTTGGCCTCTTGGTAAAGCACTAACAAACAAGCAATTACAAAGATTTGAAATGAATTCAACTTTGTCACGACGGTAATTACGGTTGAGACATTTGAATTTTGAATTTTCGGATTTGTTTCGTATTTCGTATTTCGTATTTCGTATTTCGAGTTTCGAGTTTCGTATTTCCGGTTTATCCGGGTTAGGGTAAATACGTCGTCAGGCTGTGAGATCCCTGGCCTTGTTCCTCAATTCGAATTTTTGTATTTTGCCGGTTGAAGTTTTGGGCAGTTCGCCGAATATGATATTTTTGGGTCGTTTGAAGCCGGCCATGTTCTCCCTGCAATAGTCAATTAATTCGGCTTCTGTGGTATTTTCAAAACCGCGATTGAGTTCTACAAAAGCACACGGTGTCTCGCCCCATTTCTCATTCGGTTTGGCGACGACGGCCACCAGAGACACCGCCGGGTGTTTCGCGATGATATTTTCGACTTCAACAGATGAGATATTTTCGCCCCCTGAGATAATGATGTCCTTGGAACGATCCTTGATTTGAATGTAGCCGTCCGGGTGCATGACCGCCAAATCCCCGGAGTGAAACCATCCGTCGGCAAAGGATTCGTTGGTTGCATCCTTGTTCTTGTAGTAACCTTTCATGACGGTATTGCCGCGAATCATGATTTCTCCCATTGTCCGGCCGTCTCTCGGTACTGCTGCCATCGTTACCGGATCCAACACATCGATTTCTTCCATCATCGGATAGCACACCCCCTGGCGGGCTTTGATTTCGGCTTTTTTATCAATGGATAATTCGTCCCAGGCTTCATTCCAGGCGCACTGAAGCACGTGCCCGTAGGTTTCGGTCAATCCGTAAACATGCATGACTTCAAACCCGAGGGAGTCCATTTTTTCCAGAATAGCGCTTGGCGGCGGCGCGCCCGCGGTGATGACGTTGACTTTATGATCGATTTGCCGCTTTTCATGGTCAGGTGCATTGGCAATCAGGTTTAAAACAATCGGCGCCCCGCTGAAATGGGTAATTTTATGATCCGCTATCAGATCATAGATGTCTTTGGCAACCACATATCGACAGCAATAAAAAGTGCCCGCCAAAGCAGCCATGGTCCATGGATAGCACCATCCATTGCAATGAAACAGCGGCACGGCGGAAAGATATTTCAAATGATTGGGCATATTCCAGGCGATAACACTTCCCATGGCCATTAAATAGGATCCGCGATGGTGATAAACCACACCCTTGGGTCGGCCGGTTGTCCCGGAGGTATAGTTCAGCGATATCGCCTGCCATTCATCTTCCGGCCGTCTCCATTTGTAGTCCACATCGCCTTGTGCAAGAAAATCCTCGTAATTGCATTTCCCAAGGGATTCGCCTTCACCCGCTTTCAAGTCGGCCTTTGGATCCTCGATATCGATTATCAGGATTTCTTTGGCAGATTTAGCCAACGCCTCTTTGACGGTGGGGGAAAGCTGGGTGTCGACGATGAAAACCTTGGCATCCCCGTGATCCAATATGTACGCGATGGTATCGGCTTCGAGCCGGGTGTTGATTGCATTGAGAACGGCGCCGGTCATGGGGACTGAATAGTGAGCTTCAAATATCTCCGGCGTATTCGGCGCGATGATGGACACGGTGTCGCCCGGTCCAATGCCGTGTTTTTCAAGCGCGCTGGCAAATTTCAGGCACCGGGAATATGTCTCCGACCAGGTATAGTTTCGATCGCCGTATACTATGGAGGTGTAGTCGGGAAACACATCTTTGGTTCTTTCAAGAAAAGATAAAGGCGTCAGCGGTACAAAATTGGTTGCATTCATGTCCAGATTCATCTCATAATTATTTTTCTTAGAATTCACTGCACTCCTCCTTATGTCTTTTCATTGGTGCCCGGATTGCTATTTCAGAGATTGCGCATTTTGGGCGAGAAGTATAGAGAAAATGCCCCTGCGCGTCAAGGGGGAGAATGGTGTTGGGTATTGGGTATTGGGTATCGGGTATTGGGTATTCGGTATTGGGTACTGGGTATTGGGTATTGGGTACTGGGTATTGGGTATTGGGTATTGGGTACTGGGTATTGGGTATTCGGTATTGGGTGTTGGGTATTCGGTATTGGGTGTTGGTTATTGGGTAATAGGTTTTAGACAGTTACCAACTCAGTTTTGCGCAAATTGTGCAAAACATTTATTTTGTTGCAGAAAACCTGGTCCTCTGGGCCAGGTTAAAGACGGCCGGCTCTGCCGTGAATCCTGCTGCACGCGGGAACGGAATGCTGGAATATTGGAATGTTGGAATGCTGGGTTTAGTGGAAGGTACCCATTCATTTAAAAGGATGGCCCGGATCAGTTCATAAAATCATAGCGCCATCCGCCTTCGATTCCCAATGTTCCATTGTTCCACCATTCCACTATTCCATTCGGAGTCTGAGGTAAACTCCGCCACCCTGGGGTGAATTCAAAGCCGGGCCCTCTGGGCTCGGATTCTTTATTGGCATCTTTGTAAAGCATTAACAAACAAGAATTTACAAAGATTTGAATTGAATTCAACTTTTTTTTATGACTCCAGCTTGTACTGGCTGGGTATCTGTTAACTTGATTTTAACTGTTTTGACGATGGTGGCAAAATAAAATAGACAGAATGCCACAAATCTTCAATCTTCAATCTTCAATCTTCAATTCCTCGGATTAGCGGCATCACCGCTGCGTGGCGGCAGACTTGTCCGGGTTGGAGGATTGGCTGAAGGTATAGTGCCTTCTTTAAATCCCCCCGGTACTCCGGCACGCCAATTCTCCAGGATCGAGATTGTTCAATAACTTCCAGCAATCTTGCAATTGCCTCTTTATCGGTTGTAAGTCCGAAATACTATTACAATCCGGCATGTTAACTTTATGCTTGCATCAGGGACGCTATCCTACCATAATGATTTGGTCAATCCACAATCAATACGAGGACCAGATCTATGCCACAGATAGTTATCGACCCGGACCAATGCAATCTTTGCGGTGCCTGCGCAGCGCTTTGTAACTCCGGCAACGTGTTTGCCCGGGGGAAAGACACGGTAGAGGTTGCCAACATCGAAAACTGCTGGTTTTGCGGACACTGTGTCGCTGTATGCCCCACCGATGCCATAAAACACAGTCATTTCTCATTGGATGACTGTCCGCTCATCACGTCAGCCGTGCTGCCATCTCTTGAGGGGATGGTGGAGGCCTTTCGGGAAAGACGTTCAACACGCATATATAAAAGCCGGTCCGTGCCGCGGGAAATCGTAATTTCCTTGATAGATATTGCCAGGTGCGTACCCAGTGCCGATAATGCCCAGCCGGTAGACTGGCTGCTATTTGACGACCCGGATCTGATGGCAGAACTCAGTCGACAGACGGTCAGCGTGTTTGAACAAAAACTTGTCGGTGATCGGCAGAATATGGGGTCCATAGTTGAGGATATCGAGGATTTTGAACGGCTAATTCGGCAAAGCGCCCAGGGAATGGATCCTATTTTTTTCAAGGCGCCGGTTCTATTGCTGGCTCACGTGCCTTTCGAAGACTCCTTTGGTCGGGATGATGCCACTTATGCAACCTACAATATCATACTGGCTGCCCAGCGGATGGGATTGGGCAGTTGTTTAATCGGCTATTTTATATACGCTCTCGAAAATAGCGAGCAGCTAAGAAAACGTTTGGGATTGCCGGACAGCCGCCGGGTGGAAGTTGCCCTGGTGATCGGATCTCCGAAATACCAATTCCGACGGACGGTTTCACGGCGGAAAGCCGATATAACCTGGAATCCCGCCCTGGAAATGGCCGGGCCTTGACCCGCTAAGTTTGGGCGTCGGTCTCACGGGTTATTTTGAGCCGTCGCTCGATCTCCGCATCCGGCGTATTTTTCAAGGCTAGAGAACCGGCTTGGACTGCGCCGGAGAATTGATAGGTGTTCATCATCACGCCGGTCGTCGACGTTCTGGTGTCGACCATCTCCATCCCGGCCGGGATGGCTCCCTGATCGAAAAGCCGCTTGCCGTTTCCGATGACCAGGGGGAAAATCCACAGCCGGTACATGTCGATCAGATTATGCGGCAGCAGGGCTTGAATCAGCCGGCTGCTGCCCTGTATCTGAATTTCCGGTCCAGCGGCAGCTTTGAGGCGCGTGACCTCGGTCACAATGTCGCCCGTGATCAGTCGGGAATTGTCCCATTTGAGTTCCCGCAAGGTGGACGATACAACGTATTTTGTTGCCCGGTTCAGCGCCAGGGCCGTCGGACTGTCACCGGCATAAGGCCAATAGGCGGCCAGGATTTCTTAGGTCCGGCGGCCGAACAGCAGGTCAAAGGGTTTGGCAATGATTTCCGCAATGGCCCGGTCCATTGCGTCATCCCAGTAATTGGTCGACGAGCCGCCGTGTTCGAATCCGCCCGAAGGATCCTCCTCAGGCGTGCCCGGTGCCTGCATTACGCCATCCAGGGATAGAAAAGTTATAGTTGACAGCTTTCGCATGCGGCGCTCCTTAAGTCAGATTTGGGAATTTAGGGATTTAGGAATTGAAGAAATTCTATCGCTTTTAAATTTGACAGTCTCGTAAGAAGTCGAACAACGACCTGTTTACTAGAGTGTTTAGTATTTGGTGTTTAGTGTTTGGTGTTTAGTATTTGGTGTTTAGTGTTTGGTGTTTAGTGTTTGGTGCTATGAGCGTAATTAACGGTTGGTACCGATCTTGCTTGCTAATTGGCCAATAGAGTGCTCAATCGCTCCGGCAAATCCGGCAGCTTGATGATCTTTTTCATCTCAGAACCGATAATTTGCTGCTTTC
>Ga0209454_1002974_pt1 | contig 11873 bp, 10 predicted proteins | sample WorMetHERISLAND1_2_FD_187400 | JGI IMG/M metagenome (GOLD analysis project Ga0209454, IMG submission 187400) | Marine gutless worms symbiont microbial communities from Max Planck institute for Marine Microbiology, Germany - Olavius geniculatus... | ecosystem: Host-associated > Annelida >...
TTTGAAATCGGATTTATTTTTTACATATGATGAAGGTCTAAGAAGAGGTCATTCTAAGAAACTATATAAAAAATGCAGTAGATTGGATTTGAGAAAGTACGTATTCAGCAACAGAGTAATTGATCACTGGAATGCACTGTCTGATGCGTGTGTAACCAGTAATACAATAAATCAATTTAAAAATTGTTTGAAACGGGAATTCCAACCGGAAACACAGAGTTAATCTTAGTTATTAGGATAGTAAGCATTATATGGCTTTTGCCTGTGCTTACTTAGGCCACCAGTAGTTCTGGTGGCTTTGGTGAATTCGGTGAAAAAATTTGGTGAAATGTAACACGGTGTAATCCCTGCCCCAGGGACCGCACTTACTAACCCCAATTTTTGGGTCGGCGTTAAAGCTCTCTGCCTCGACTCCGATCACGCAGAGTGTGCAGGCCTAGGCATACACCTGGTATTTTACCTGCTTACCTGGGCACACCTTCGTTGATTGACTGCCGTTGTTCACAGTCGTCATTTCCAATAACTTTCAGTGCGATTTCTGGACTCTTTTGATTTCTCGTCAATGATGCCTGCTGAATGACGTGAGAACAAATCAAAAACGTCAATCAAACGTTAGTCAAGAAACATGTTATCCTTCCAATCAAATTAGAAGCACATGCGATTGTAATTATCGTCAAAAATAAATGAGTCAAACCAGGCCGTGAAACTTACCAGCATAGTATGAGTTTGTATTTTAGCAGTCAGCATACCGATACAGCTCGTTTTCTTGGATTATTGTAGACGCACCTAGCAATCTCAGACTGTCAAACAAAACATCTCAATCAGGTCATTTCATTGCCACTCACCAGATGGCGCTAAGCCTTACGAACTGCAGCATGGCAAATCTCCGATGGAGTCAATAAACCATAAAATAAATAAATCAATCAATCAAGTATCAAATATGGTCCTATGGCATTCTCTCGTCAGAAGTTCTTTCGATTCGACTCGTGATCACAATAAACGGACACATGGCAATTGACCTTTTGTTTCGATTTCGATACGATTAGATAAAAAGCCATACGTCGCATCTCTAAAACTCTAAAACGCTATACTTTACATATTCTGTAGTTGTGTTTGTTTATTTACGTTCACTTTATTTCGTGTACTTTTGCATGAATTTTTGTGCCACTAATTCAATATTATCAAGTAAACCATCAAAAAATCAAGCAACCCGTTTAGTGTTTGTAAAATGTTTACTGTATGTTTGATATTGTGAGCTGTTGACTATCGTTCATCGCACGCACGTTGCGACAACCCACATGCTCAACGTTGTTTTCTCTGTATTTTTGTCGTTTATCGTTTGCTTTTTGCGTGATTTGCGATTAGTTGGTTTAGTAACGTAGATAATTTAGTGAGAAACCGAAAGTTGCTTGGTGACCAGTCACTGCGCCTGTATTTAGATACAGTGATGGGTAACTGGAACTTTCGTACCCGAGAACTTTCGTTCCCTGGAACTTTTGTTCCCCAGCATTGATTATTAGACCTATACTGTACACAATTTTTGACGTGCTTTTTAATTACAGCTATATGCTATAGGCGTCAATGGTAGCATTGTCGTCTGTCTCTCGTTCGTCCTTTTGTCTGTCTGTCCGTAATGAATGCATTGCGGATAAGCGTTGGGTCATAGAGGAAAACTTTTCACACGGATAATTAGTTTTGTGTCAATGCTGTCTGCGCAAAATTTTGGCGATGCAGTGCAAGGGAAACATTTTCAAATTTGGGGTTGAATAGACAGGGGTATGAAGATGTGTGTTTTTCAACAGAAAAACTAGCTTGGATGATTTTAAAGGTCAGCACTGCAACAGGAACTGTATAAGCTGTAGCTGCATCTTCTTTAGCAACAGCTGGGCTTTTTTGTTATTATTATATCCTGTTGAAACTAGCCATATACGTCTAGTGAGTGACACAAAATTTGAGCTTTTTTCGCCAAACTATAAGCACTACGTAAGGATATGGGGTTCAGTAATTATCAGCATCAGGGAAGGAAAGTTCCAGGTGATGAAAGTTCCGAGGATAAAAGTTCTACCTATGTATCGGGTACGAAAGTTCCATGAATCCAGTGATGTAACTCATCCATAGCCGAGGAACGGACGATCTTGTTGCGAAATGTTTTAATTGCAATTCAGCATGACATGTCAACATACTGTAAAATGTTAAGTTGTTTTGTAGTTTTTAAAAAATTGATAACTTAATGCCTTTGATGATGTGTGTGTGTGCTGTACAGGCATCTGTCTTGGGTGGGATCCATGGAAAAGCGCAGTCATTCGAAACATAGGAAGAAGAAGGGAGCTGACAGATCGGAGGAGGACGTAGAGCAGTCAGTATGTGAGAAGCTTCAGTCACGTGTTGTCCTCGGCGAAGAAGAAGTTCAGAATGATTTCCCAATTGAGCCATCACAAGATGATCCATGGAGCATAGATGCATTTAAACAAAAATTGCAAGTGAAAGTGGTGAAAATAGAGAAAGATGACATGGAGTTCGATGTTATTGGAATTGACTTTTCACTTGCAAATGCATTTCGTAGAATTATGCTTGCCGAGGTACCTTCAATGGCTGTCGACCGAGTGTTTATCTATAACAACACGTCGGTTATACAGGACGAAGTTCTTGCTCATCGTTTGGGTTTGATTCCATACAAAGCTGATCATCGACTGTTTGAAATGCATAAAAAGCCTGTCGAAAAGGCCAAAGATGCTGACGAAGATCCAATGAAAGCAGACCAAGACACTCTTGTATTCAAGTTGCAGATCAAGTGCAAGAAAATCCCAAAGTACAAGACGCCTGGAGGAGATATCTCGGGTGAGGATGATGCATACATTGATCACAAAGTCTACTCGAAACATGTCGAGTGGGTCCCGGTGCATGATCAGCAGAATTATTACAAGGCAAGCAACATAGGACCGATCCATGATGACATTCTAATTGCCAAACTGCGTCCAGGACAGGAAATTGATGTTGTAATGCACTGCGTGAAGGGCATTGCAAAAGATCATGTTAAATTTCAGCCAGTTGCAACTGCTTCATATCGTCTGCTGCCTGAAATAATACTAAAGAAGCCTGTGACCGGTGAAATGGCGCATCGACTAAAGGCCTGTTTTCCTAAAGGTGTGATAAAAGTGGATACAGTTGATGGTGAGGATGTAGCACGTGTTGCAAACTGTCGTCGTGATACTTGCAGTCGAGAGGTTCTCCGCCATCCTGACCTTAAGGACTGTGTCAAACTTACGAGAGTCAAAGATCACTTTATCTTTACCGTTGAGTCAGTCGGTGCGCTTCCTCCCAATGTCATCTTCACAGAGGCAGTGGATATCCTGATGCAGAAATGTCAGACGCTGATAAAAGAGATTGATCAGCCTTCGTTTAGTGAATAAGTTGCTTCTGACTGTAGATGCAGCTACTGGATATGCTGGAAATGTTTACACTACAGACTGATGTGTTTTTTTTTGTTTTTTAGCAGTTGAAGTTGTAAAAAAAATTTTACTTGTTGTGTCTGCATTTCGGGGTGACATCTCATTTACATGTGCATTGTGCACAAAACATCCATGATTAACTTTCAAGGATGTTATGTTTTTGGGTAGATGCAATAAATGTCAATAAGAATGTAAAGATATGCTAAAATGCATTTTGGGAAAAAAATTAAACTAGAAATTTGGGGCAGAGCCCAATTGAGGCTGCCTGGCACTGTAAGTCTGATTGGGGGAAAAGTTTGGGGGTTGAAATTCACCTGGCAGCAAAGTCACGTGGCCCGAACTCAAATGCATTAGCATACACAGAATGCAGTTGTCGACTTAGGGTGCATCACTGCGTCTATATCTGCGCCTATAACTTTTTTGATAGTGGATTCAAGGTCACCAATTTTTTGTTCGTCCAATGCGGGAATGATGGCTGTTAATCAAGTTTGTTTACGATTGTTGATGTCTTGATCGGTTCCTGAGATAACCACAACCAAACTCTAAAGTTGTTCATAATCGCGCGCACAGTCAATTTTGGGTGGGTCAACATCTGCATTTATAACTTTTTTGTTAGTGTACCAAAGTTTACCCATTTTTGTCCAGCACCGCAGGGATTGTTTTCAATGAAGTTTGTTTCCTGTTTTTGATATCTTGACCGATTCCTGAGATATTCGTGGTCAAAGTTGATAGTTGTTCTAAATTGGGCTAAATTTTGGACGTTTTTTGCCCTCCCAAGTTTTAAGGGGGCAGTGCCTCTCAAAAGTTGTATATAAGGGATAATGTCCACCTTATGGCACATCATGTGGCAAAGTTTCATAGGGTTACCCCTCCCCCTAACCCCAAAGTTATAGGCGCTAATACGCTGAATTTTAAGCCAATTTTTGACCCACATTGTGAAAAATTGTAAGGGGGACCCCTGTCCTCAGTAGAGTGTATCCTAGCAAGAGTTGGCCATTCTGTAGCTTGTGTAAAAATTTGGGGGTGCAGCACCTTCTAGGGGCCAGAATATGGTTTTCAGTAAAGTCCATCTTGTGGGTATATTTGCACCTCTAAATTTCCGTAATTACTAGACCAAAGTTCACCAAAAACTTTTCGCCAAACACGGGAAGAAATTCTGTCAGTCACCTAGTTTTTACGCGCGAAAGCAGCTACTGCTGTCAATGCATCTTGGCTATCGCAATTCTGTTCGTCTGTCTGTCTGTCACACGGGTGGATCAGTCAAAAACAGTGCGAGATGGGATCACCAAATTTTCACCGTCGACTGCCTGGAAGACTCTAGTTCTAGGAACCGTGAAGCTTTTCCATAAATTCGAAGGGGTCACCTCGAACGAGGGTGCTAAATGAGAGGGGGGTGGTCAAAATTTGCGATTTTTGGCCAATAAGTCGCTGTATCTCAGTAACGGTGCGAGATAGAGCCTAGGTTACTATTAATCACTAATAAGAAGTCGTACACTGGCTCTCGATTGGCGTCGAATTCAATGACCTTGAATGAACTTGAACACCAAAATAGGGGGTTTTATGGTTTTTTGGTGATTTCGGTCTGCAACACAAGTCTATATCATTCACAAGGTGGCGCCACACTACTAGGTGATCCAGATAGAAAATTTGGTATTTGTATATTAACTTAGCATGAACACCCCTATTTTCAGCTAAACTACTGAACTGGAACTGCTATAGGCTTTCGCACGTCTCGTGGGCATTAGCTCAAATTTCTTGTCTGATTTTGGATAACTCTATCCATTCCGGAGATAATTGTGCTCAAAGTGGGAAGGGGTCCATTGGGAGTGCAAGTTTTGGGGGATCATGGAGTTCAGGGTAGGTGTGAGGAACAGCCCCTCTGTCACAAAAATTGGCACTGATAAATTGCTTCGGTCAAAAACGGTTTGCAAAATTCAGATATCTGTCCAAACATTGGTCTGGCAGCTGCCTGACTGTTAGGATGAACAAATTTTGGCAATATTTTTTAAGTATACAGTGGCTACGTGCAATGAAACAATCACTTAACTTTCTGAGTAGATCTAGATACTTTTATAAATCCTGAATTATGCTTTGTTATTAGCATAAAGTAAAGTGTAGCATTAACTAAGTATGCTGCCTCAGCAGATCATAACTGGGCTATGCAATTTTCGGATTTTTAGGGAGAGACGGCATGCTCCAAGGAACAATAATAACATTTAGGTGGCAGTCAAATAAAAAAGTAATATAATGTTTGTCGCTTTCCAGCGAACTGTATTGATACTCTTTATTTACACAAAAGCAGTGTAGAGTGAGACAGAGAGACAGATTCATTTCCCGACTATTATCAGTCGCGATTGTGCCTAGAACCGTTCCATGTTCGCTAATGTACGTTACGTTAGTTCAGTTTTACGTTTCTCATTGTGCTTCAGCTTTTAAACCGGAAACTGTTTGTCGACGTAAGCAATGTTTACCTTTTATTTATGGCAAATTTTTACTACAATTGCAAATCTGTTGTTATTGCAACTGGAAATCGAAGTATAACAAGGGTATCTGGAACTCCCGCCATTGTGAAACTTTAACTTTTTATTGCTTTGTTTTTTTTATTATTCGTGTTCGAGGTTTCGACAAGGTGTTATCTGCCGTGAAAATTTATGGAAAATAAATAGGCCTATCATTAGGCCTGTTGTGAATTTGCATCGAAACAAAGTACAGTAAAATAATTGCCAGTGCTGTTTAGTACAGTAGTATCAGATTATGCAAGCAATAATAGCAAGTTAGCAACTTCTGTACTTCTGTAGCAGAGTGTGGGTAAATCAAATGCTTAACATCAGTCCAAACCCTATCCCTACTCTTAACTCTATTCATATCATCCTTCCTTACCCCCAACCGAACAGTATTTGCCTTAAACGTAACAGACGTGGCTCCGGTGCATCTGTTGTTTTTACGCATAATGGCGTTACTTACTTTATCCCTTACATACCCACCTAGCCTATGGAGGGGTCTAATTGATCACATGATCACATCACTGGTATGCGGCTATGGCTTTTCAGTTGATGTATTTCTAAAATGTATAAACTATACACTGAGTCAAAAACATGGCACTAAACTCTTGTCTATATTTTTGCCCGGACATTGGTAGTGAAAGAATTTTGCAAATCAGTCAGATTCATGACCGTTGCAGACAATTTGTAACAGAACAGCATCAGAATTTCTATTTTGCCTAAAGTAACTATACCCGATACATTTCGTAAGGGTGGCAGCAAATGTGGTGAAAAAATCAAGTTAAGCTTCCTCAACATGCACATTTTTCACCATACCAAATTGTTATTAGTGTTTTTTCAGCCATAATTGTGTGATTATTCACTTATTTTTTAGCTTTAATATATATGCCTTTCTGTACATCAATTTTCATGGCATATATCCAAAAGTGAAAAGATGCTGCTGTGAAAATTGACGGAAAATAAGTAGTTGATTACGGCTATCTGCTGTGAATTTTCACGGCAGACATAATCTTTGTAGTGCGTGTGTGGTTTTCGTTGTTTCAGTGTACAATCATATCCCTGCTGATGGCGTGTTAAAGTTTTTAGCTTGGAGGACATGTTTCTATGTAAACGGTGACCAAGATGATGTAACCAAGATGCCAGAGTCATTGATCACTGTTCAGCTGCTTCAGCATGACAGTTTGTTTACGTTGTGAGGCTTATCCGTAACCATGAGACGATACAGATTTTTTACTTCGTCTCTGATGACCATTTTACTAGCTTTGTACATTTGTTTGTTCATGGTAATGATAGGAATTACATCAAGAAAAACGACGCACGTTGTGAGTGATGACCTGATGGCAGAGCATTATCACATAAGAAATTGTATCAACAGCTCATTTGGTATTCCATCATCGCTAGCTGAATCTGAGTGCCTCAGTAGGAGTTGTCGTCATATTACCTGCGATAAGCTGTTTGTTGGAGACCAAGCTGCTATTGCAGCTGCACGGATATTTGAACGAAAGTCACTGTCAGATGAGAAAGTGTATAAATATGCAACTGACTGCAGCAGACTGCAGAATTTAGGTGAATACCAGATGACACCAGTTCGTGCTTCAGATGTAGACTTTCCAATTGCGTTTACGATATTGTTACACTGGAATTCTGAACAGTTTGAACGACTTCTACGTGCCATTTATCGCCCGCAGAACATTTACTGTGTTCATGTTGACATAAAATCTCCGAAGTCATTTCAGTCTGCTATCAAAGCCATTGTGAACTGCTTTCCAAACATCTTCCTTGCAACCCATTTGCATTATGTTGTTTATGCTGGACATAGTCGGTTACAGGTTTGTAACAAAGTTTTTGCTGTAACATGCTAGATATATGAAGTGTTAATATAATTGCTCTGTGCCTGTATACTGCATAATGTGTAACTTGGCTCCATCAAACAAGTTTTGTTTAGCATGCATTTGACAGGATTGGGCCTTCTCTTAAAGCTATTGTTTGTGAAGTTTTTGAAATTACTAAAGACCAGAAAGAATAAATTACTATATGAGTGATCTAGAATCTGGAATTTGTTTTTAATTTTTTAATGTTTCTTGTGTATTTTTGGATACGGTTGCACATATTGCATTGTAAAGTTTCTTTAGGGTAGTTGCTGTCTAGTCTGGACGCCCCCTGTCCTCCAATGGACGGCATTATCACATTGATGACTGTCTGGAGGATAGCAGGGAAGATTATTAGAACTACCATTATGTTAGTTACATATGCACGCATATAATGGAGTTCTTACAATTTTAGGTTAACCTCATTTTTACGCACGAAAGCAGCTACTGCTTTCAGCGCATCTTAGCCATCGCATTTCTCTCCGTTCGTTCGTTCGTCCGTCTGTCTGTCACAGTGTCACATGGGTGGATCAGTCAAAAATGGTGCAATCTAGAATTGCCAAATCTTCACCGTCGGCTGCTGGAAGACTCTAGTTTCGGGAACCATAAAGCTTTTCCATAAATTCGAAGGGGGTCACCCTAAACGAGGGTGCTAAATGAGAGGGGGTGGGAAAAATTGTGATTTTCAGACAATAAGTCGCTGTATCTCAATAACGGTGTGAGATAGGGTTTAGGTTACTATTGATCACTAATATGAAGTCGTACACTGGCTCTCGATTGCCACCGAATTCAATGACCTTGGATGACACTGAACACTAAAATATCGGTTTTTATGGATTTTTGGCGATTTTGGGCTGTGAGACACATTTCAAGAGTGAATTGTGCCGAAACCAATTGAGATAGACATAAACAAGCTGCACATGAAATTTTCAGCACTGAACGTAGATTTTGACAGTCCAGGTCTCGATTTTCTAAGGAAACCTCAAGGAAACCTGTGCACGAAGACAACAAAGAGTGGTATCTTCGTAAAAGTAGCGTCAAAATGGCTGGAGATAGACTGACAGTTTGAACTTGCGAACAAGAACTGCTATAGGCTGTCGTGTGTCTCGTGAGCATTAGCTCAAATTTCTTGTTGTGTTTTGTGTTTCTGTAAAGGTTAAACTTTCTGTCTATTGCAAAGTTTTAACTTACCGTTCCATTATTGTGTTTGTGTGCATTCTGCCTGAAATGACCTGTACTGTGTTGGGTGGGACGTTTAACCCTACTCATTCACTCACTGTCTAGTCTGGAGGTTTTGATATTCTGAATGCTTTGTGGTTCCTTGTGTTTAGTGTAAATTTTACATTATGAATGGAATATTCTCGTCATGATGACATGATTAATTTTTGTATTTACTGCTTATTATGTCATTAAACTTGCATTTGGCTGCAGGCTGATGTTGACTGCATGAAAGATCATCTTGCTCAGAGTGTCAGTTGGCATTATGTCATTAATTTGCCTGGTCAGGCATACCCACTACGAACTCCCGAAGAAATGGTTGACATTCTTCGCATTTATAATGGAGCAAATGACATTGAAGGCATTTACAGGAGAAGACTTACGAATCGATATACTCAGGTGTGTTGTTCAGTGTTTGTCAGTTTTAATGTGTGTGGAGATACTACAGATGAAATAAATTGTCTAGCGTCCGGTGTTCATAGTTCTGTGATGTGGTTGGCTTTTTTACCTCAATGCTTTCTAGTATTGTAGTATGATTATGTAGAATTATTTCTTACATTGCAAGCAATTCTGCCTATTTCTACACATTTCATCGGTCTGTCATTTGTCACATTTGTGTGCTCTGCTCAAACACAATGGATTTAGATTCCATTTGGCAGTGTGGTGTCCAAGGACACATTATGTCAGATGGGGGTCCCTGAACCCCAGGGAAAGTGCAGATTTTGGAGACTTTCAGCCAAAACTTTTTATTGTTCAAAAGTGATTAAGTGTGATTCACCGAGTAGCAGCACCAGTCAGTTATTCCACATTTTCCGATCGGTGATTTCACATTCTACAGAATTACTTCGGTCCTTGTTATACATTTAAGCAGTTGTGTGGTTGAGTATTGTTTTTCCAACTTTATGTAACCAGTTTCTGGTGCCCTTTTTTCATGTACAGATGTGGGAAGAATGGTTTGAAAATGGCACGTCAGGGATTCGGTTAAGGTCTCAGCTAAACCTGAGGCCACCTCATGACATCGACATTGTACGTGGCAGTGCATACGGGATATTCAGCCGCAAGTTTGTGGAGTTTGTTGTAAACGACCAGCGTGCAAAGGACCTGCTGAATTGGTCACGGAATACTTATAGTCCTGACGAGCATTACTGGGCTACGCTGCATCATACTTTGTATAATCCTCATCTGAAGACTCCAGGCGGATATCCAGGTTCGCTTAGATTCACCATGGCATTTGGTTTGTTACCTTTGCCAATGTAGCAGAATATGTTTTTAGATCTGTCTGTTTTTTTGTTTATTGTCCATTCCATTTGTCAAAATGGTTTGAATGCATATTGATAGAATTTTTTCGAGGGGTTAGGTGTATGTTTAAGCCAAAATTCCATTACGCCGACTTTCACTGAAACTTTCCCGCGGGAAAGTCATGGACACAAATCACGAAAGTTGTGGACACAAACCATCTCGACATGTTGAGATGTTTGCAACAAAGTTCTTGACAAGTTCGTGATAAACCCGCCCACAGAAAGTCCGCAGCTGTATTAAGTCAGTTGTAAAATGCCAGGAATTATGGCTTTTTTGCTTTTTTGCCGTTTCACCCTTTGGCTTGTTTGCCCACTGGCTCTTTCGCCCCATGTTTTTTTCGCCTCCTGGCTTTGCCCCCTGGTTCTTTCCCCCTGGATTGTTCGCCCCTTGGCTGATTCGCCCCTTGTGCCTGGCTGATTCGTCCCTGGCTTGTTCACCCTCTGGCTTATTCGCCCCCTCCACCTGGATGATTTGCCCCCCCATGATTGAATATACCTGTGATTTGTTATTGAGGCTTGTCTTTCGACTGAAGGCTTACATTTCGGTTTGCTGTGGACGCTTCGATGTGTGAACAACTTAAAATGTGTAAAAGACAGCTTTTTGAAGTCAACTCACCGTATTCTACTTGCTCTATATGTCTATGTCGGCCTTTCTTTGAAATGAATTCTTACAGGTATACTTGGCTCTAGGCCTAATAGCCGCTTGACGAGCACCTAGATTCATGGACAGCATCAGACATCAGTGCAAACATTCTAAGGCGAGAAAGCATACTAAAACCCAAATTAAAGGTGTCTGTATAATAAAATACATGTATAGGCATAATGATTTTATTTCATAATTTAACAAAGCATTAAATATTCACACAATCGTTTGTTTTCACCATCACGCATAAACTGTCTAGGCCTAAAGACAGATATTACGTATAAACCTCGATGTCGAATTACCTTTATTCAGTGGGAGCAAATTGTCCAAGTCTTCGCCCACGTTCTACTCAATAGGCTTCAACCTCTGCTTACTGCACGTCGAAGACTGCAACAGTCAGGATTTACCAGGGGCCGCTCTACAATAGACGCCATCCTGGCATTGCAGCTACTGTCAGAGCTTCACCGTGAGTTCAGCCAACCTCTGCATGTCACTTACATCGATATTAAGTCAGCATTTGACTCCGTGGATCGCTTCGCGCTCTGGAAGGCACTTCGATCTACAGGTGCTCCACCATTTCTTATCCGTCTGATACAGGATCTGCATCTGGGTTCCAGATCTCGAGTACGAGTCAACTCATGTCTCTCTGACCCGTTCACGACGACTTCGGGTGTCCGTCAAGGCTGCGTGCTGGCCCCTGCTCTTTTTTGCATCGTGATAGACTGGATTATGTCAAGATGTGCAGGGTCCATGGGCATCACTGTCGGCAGCACGACATTCACCGATCAAGACTATGCAGACGATGCTGTCTTGTTCACTGACGACCCGAGCAAATGGACAGAGATTCTGACAGGCTTCGATGAAGCCTGCCAGACAATGGGCCTGCACACGTCATG
>Ga0209454_1002977_pt1 | contig 11872 bp, 4 predicted proteins | sample WorMetHERISLAND1_2_FD_187400 | JGI IMG/M metagenome (GOLD analysis project Ga0209454, IMG submission 187400) | Marine gutless worms symbiont microbial communities from Max Planck institute for Marine Microbiology, Germany - Olavius geniculatus... | ecosystem: Host-associated > Annelida >...
ATTTTCGCGGTGGTTGTGCAGTGATGACGTCACACCGGCGCAGTCGTAGCTCGGCCGCTGCAGGGTGCGACGCCGAGCGTTCCCGCGTGACCGATTCACCCCACCAGCAGGCAGTGGTCAGCGGGTTCTACGACGACGACACGAGCTTGCGTCCCAAGTCTTTCCTGCACGACGAAGTGGACGAGTTTAACCGCGTGCTGGCCGAGCTCCTGCAACCCAGGAGCCAGGCGCCGACTACACTGCTGCCTACACCAACTGCTGCTGCTGCTGCTGTTGTTGATGATGATGATGAGTTATTGTGCTGTTCGTCTTGGTCTCAGAACTACGTGGCCGTTGCTGACGTGACGCTGCCAGATCTTCGTCTTCGGTCAAACGACCACAACGATGACGATCAGCTAAACTGTGACTTTGAGACTGAGACACTGCAAATGATGGTGACTGATACTAGGACGCTTGATCACTCTGCATCGCCGAATCCTACATTTCCTTCGCAGCCTGCAGCTCGCGTCACTGAGGATGCCCATCAACACGCTGTGCTTCCTGCTGCTGCTGCTGTTGATGATGATGATGGGGGTGAGGGTGATGAGACTGATGGTCAGCTGGAAATCGTGGAGGAGGAGGAGGATGATCATTGTCCAGTAGCAAAAGACCACCACAATCACTCGTCACGTGACGTCTTCGCCGATGACTTGTTTAACGAGGTCAGGTTTAATTAATACTGTTGTAAAATAATGATAGTAATGAACTAACAACACTGTTGTTAGTTATTATTTTGGTTTATCATCGAACTGGATTTTTGTTTCATGTCACTCTTGTGTCTATGTTGTCTTAACGCAGCATCTCAAGACTTTTTTTGTTTCGTCCAGATCTACTTCTTTGACAGTGTACTGATATGATTCTAGAACTAGAAATGATGTTTATTTCAGAGTACACTGATAAAACAGGTGATAAATTAATTTTTTAATATTTCTAAGGTAGTGTGGGACCAGTGTTGAGGTGAGGTGGGGAATATTACACCGGTACTTTCCAACGGTGTAAAAATTGTAGAAATCGGTTAAGTTATCGCCGATTATGTAACGTCCTGTTTTTATGGACCACGGTGTATTTCGATCCCGTTGCTAACCTCTCTATGATACTGCTGCTGCTGATGATGATGATGTTGTGATGTCGAGACAGGATGATGTGGACTCGGGGTATCAGTCTGGTAACAGCACAATGGTTGGACCTGGTCAGATGTCGGCTGAGCTTAGTGCGCGCCTTCAGCTGCAGCACCGGCTCGACAATTACAACGCTAACTGCCGTCACACTGGACTCACCATGACTATTGTAAGTCACTGCTCCATAGGGGCGTCGTGCAGATTAAAAAAATATATAGGCGGGGCAGGAAATTACAATTTGCTGAGAGGCAGCTGCAAATTTTCGACAGAGAAGATGATGAGTGCCAAAATTTTAATTTTGCATCTAAATTTCTGTAAAATGAATGTTTTTAATTTTAAATGTAGCACTTCTGGACAACAGTCTTGCGACAAGTAGGAGATTTTATGACAATTTTTTCACAGCCCAAAATTTAGCGGGGGGGCATTGCCCCCCTGTTTCCCCGGCAACGACGCCACTGTACTGCTTCGTGCACATGCTAATACTCAAGTCTTACCAGTGATGTGGTAGGACTGCTTGAATCCGGCAGTGCTCAGTCCTCATTTTGTGACTCTGGACTCGAAATATGAGGCCTCGACTACCTCACTCAACTTACGTGCCAGTATGTTACTCTGAACGGTTGTCTTGCAGGCGGGGGGCATAGTCCTGAAGAAAAACAATAATGGGGACTGTTCGCTTGCAACTCAGTGGCGTAAATCTTGCTGGAATTTTTCGCATGTTTTGCACTCTGTTGTAAAACTGTACTACGCACCAACTAACACAATATATTATTACAGGTCGTTGATAATTATTGTAAATTGGGAATTCTGTCAGCTACAGGTTACGGTTTGATTCTCACTGCCGGTCATTTGCAAGCGACCTTGAGCAAGTTGCTAACCTACTGTGTGCTCAGGTCAACTCAGCCTCCTACCCTTCGTGGTATAGGAAATGAGAAGTAGCTTACGGGCTTCGGGGTGAAGGCCTAGTTTGGCCGATTGGGGCGGTATGTCTACTTGCTGTAAACCGTGGGTCTAGTTGTTGGCTGACGCAGGCAATGGATGGCCGCATAATGCGCTGCGGTATCATTAGCTCATGCCAATCAGCTGCCACTTCCGAGGTTGTAAAAGCGCTTCTGGTCTTGAGACCGCCTCGTGTCAGAAGCACTATAGCAAGTACCAGACCTTACCTTTACCTTTAGCAGCTTAGCTGTCGCAGCGATCAAAACGCAGGGACGTAAGCGGTCGTTACGTCAGCTACCGGCTCGTCACTTACGTTACGTCCGTTGTGTCTGTTGCGTACGTTGCGTGTGTGCGTTGAATGGAAACTCAGCTTTGATCTCGCACGGTGTATCTGGTCTGCTAGGCCGGCGACTCGGACGTGTTTCAAGGCTTCATTCGAGTTCACTTGAACCTGCACAAGCCGATCAACATCGCCGTCCGGCCCGCGTGTCCTGGTGATGACGTCATCGATGACGTCACAACCACCGAGTCGTTCTACCTGCCTTCAGACACCTGCAAAGTTATTCATGTCACCAGGTGAGTGCGTTTATACTACGACGTCCGTCTGTCTGACCAGAGTGCTGTGGATCACACGTGAAGAAATGCACAAGAAAATTGCAGCAGTCAGATACAAAACAACTTTCTCTTAAGTTTGTACATTGCATTTCGTATTTGTTTTTTTTGGCCGTAATAAAGGATATTATTACCTACTATATGCGGAATCACTACAGGTAAGCGATTCCGCCTATTGTGACGCATTTTCCCGTAGCGTGTCTGTCTGCCCGTCTGTCACATTCATGCATTCTGCTTAAACCGTTTGATGGATTTAGATGCAATTTGGCAAGTACATTTGTGGGGTCCAATGATACATTATGTTACATGCGAGTATCTGACCCTGGGGGAAGAAGTATTTGGGTCAAACCTCCAGCCAAAACATTCAGTTGTTTCCGACTTAGAAAAAAGATAATTCATCATTTGCCAAATGATATAATTAATCAGAGATGCCGCCTTTTAGTACTTTGCCAAATTACTTTTGTTCTCAGTATAATTATCGTGATGTGTAGTTACGTATCTGTCTGTTGTCTGTGTAAACAGTGAGATGACAGCGCCGTCAGTGATTCAGACGCTGCTGAACAAGTTCCTCATCACTGACTCGTGTCAGAAGTTTGCGCTTTATGAGAAGATTAACTACGAACATCCCAAGACTCCAGGTCTCAGTTGCTATAAAATGTAGCAGTTCACGTAATAATGATCAGTTGATTAACCTGATAATAATAATTATAACCAGAGAGCACTTGGTAAAGTGCGTATGTCTGTCGAAGATTGCAATGCTTTATTCTGGAATCGCTGTTACACTTACTGGACCGTGGCTGTGGAACAATCTCCTAGTCGAACTTCGACAACGAAACATTGCGTTTGGACATTTTAAATGACTAGCCTACTGAATACGTTTTCGTTCGTTTGACGCTGCAGCGCATTATGACTTTTGTTCAGATTGCGCCATCTGTAAGCACACTTGCTATTACTCACTCACTTACTTAGAGCTATACTTACCTCCAGGCCAGTTACATGTCGAGATGGTTTACACATTTTTACCGACGGCCACCCATCCAATTACTAACCGACCCGGAATTGAATAAGTATATTGATCAAGACCAGTGCATTAACCGCCTTACCTCCAAGCCTACTGTGTGTATTCTCCTAGTTCAGTAAGATACTCAGGTAATATACATAGGTGATCGAGTACTGCATTGTGATTACGGGCGTTGTATATGGTTAAAAAGAAAAAAAAGTTGGAGGCAAGAATTGGCGATTTTTTGACTGCAGAGTTTATGGGTGCTCGAAATTTCTATTTTGCTTCTAAATTCCTTCCAAAAAGGCGGATTTTCAGCCTGAACTTTTGTATTTTTGGAAGAAGATTATCCGGCAAGAAGAGAATTTTCTAACAGGCTAAAATTTAGGGGGATTGCTCCCTGCACCTTGCCTACTACGACGCCTTAGCATGTGATGATGAATGTGATGGGTGTGTAGAGGAGAGGCGACTGAACGGCATGTTGCGGCGACTGGCCGACGACGAGAAACCACTACAGTTGTGTCTGCGGTGGTCTGATGACGGCGGCGCCGACTCGCTCAGCCGACGCCAGTTTCTACTGCAAGACAACGTCACCAGCGATATCGCCGTACGTCTCCTTGTGACCACACTGCAGTGGCGTAGCCAGGATCTGGATGTAGGGTGGAAGGCACTTCGGGGTATGGTATCGGGAGGGGTGTCTTCTCCGTGCCAGAGACACAGCCGCCCCCCAGAAATTTTTCTGATTTTGTGTGAAAATGAGGTGTTTTGGTGCATTTTGGCACTATTTTGAGTAACTGAGTAGAGGGCTCAATGGGCTCATATTCCAGTGCCACCTGTGGCTACGCCAATGTTGAACATGTTCATCTTCTGAATACATGTAGAACGAAGTCGATTTTCGACGCCGGATACAGGCGACCTGTAGAGCATTGTGTCCATATGCAACTAGGCTACTAACTGCCGCAACTACTGATGCAACTATTGCTGTCTAGTTGCAGCCAAAAGTTACAGAAGCAGTTGCAGCTAGTAGCTTCAACGGCGTCAACGCTATATTTAAAATGTTCACATTTAGTTTCACTTTATTCATATAATTGATGTGATAATTAGATGGACTATGATTACTTATCTACATGCAGTTTTGTGACATTTAGATTTCTATAGATACCGTAGGTTTTTGTATGTATGTCTTCTGCAGTTTGGACACTTGTTAGTGCAGACTTTGTCTGCCTTAGTGGCTTTTTATACTTCTTTCTGCTGTTTTTTTCTGTGATTTTTGTGTTAATAAATTTATTGACTGATTGACTGTTTGCAGTGGGACTCGTTTTCGCTGCCGGAGCTGGAAGCGTTTCTGCGTATCCTCGACCGTGAAGAGAAATCGTACAGCTACCAGATTCAACTCAAGTACGGCGCTAAGAAGAAAGCTGCCGAGATGCGCTTGAAGCAGCTCGCCACCAGTGCATAGCAACGTGTAGTCAACAAGAGCGGGCTCCATCACAAGCACAAAAATAGCCAGAGAAACATCTTTGACATGTTGCCAAGGGGCGTATTAACCATAGAACGAAACAAACGGGGCTGCAACTCTTAATTTTTTGTCATTTCTGTGTTCATCGAAACACTATTAGCATATTACAGCGCTGAAGCAGTTTAACACTGGAGCGTCCGGGGATGCACCAAAATATGCTTTTTGTGACCCATGAAAAAAAGGGGACAGCGCTCTATACACCCTATCTCCATTCCATTTGAGATTTTCATCAGTCATCACCAGAGTCTTAATACGCTCCTGCTTGTTGTGCAGTGAAGCAAAGTTACTAATTCGTGATTTGTAGTTTTAGTTTGAGATAGTGGCTGAAAGTGCTTAAGTGCTACCAGATCCACTTTGCGAAAATGAAGATGAACTTTGGGGGCTTGTGACCCTTCAAAATACGCCTAACATTTGGCACGTGCGAGCGTCAAGACTGTTGCCTATAGCAACTAGCAGTTGCTTGATTGAATTCGGAACGTTGGTGCTAGTTATAGGGTGTTTACACGATCGAGCAAACTTTGAGCTGGCTCAAGCAGGCCTATTGGAACCCCGCCCCTGGCTCAAATGTAAGCCTAGGCTTAGGCTGTTAGCCCACAGCTGATCACCTGTTGTATAGGCCTTACAATTACAACCCGCCCGCCCTCCTAATTAGCATGCTAATTACCATAGAGCGTCCAGCTAGCTGCTCGATGTTTGCTCGATCGTGTAAACACCCTATTACACTGTTTTACGCTGTTGTGTTCTGTAGCGTTTTAACTCGTATTATTGTTGTCTCTGTGTCTGTTTTTGTCTGTTTGCTAGAGCTGGGCTATTTGCAATTGAATTCAGAAGTCGAGTTTTTTTGTGTCTTGGATTTTGACTTTGTTTGCGCATTTGGCCTAGCGGTGGCAACATAGGCCTAATTGTGGTAGTATTTAATTTAAAATTAAACGAGACACATCGATGCTGCCTGCTAGTTAAAACATAATAACACTTGAGTCTTCATGGATATGTGAAAACTGTGTACTCTGTTTATTTAACGTTAACGAGTTACCTCCCGCCATCAAGGACGTCGTGTTTGCATATCTTTGTGTGTGTCTGTCTGTCTGTCTGTCTGTCTGTTTCTATGTCTGCATCTGGACAAGTTAGGAACAGATTGTTGTGAAATTGTTTAGCGAGGTGGAGCATAAGTCTTTCAGACTTTGGCGGCAATCTAGATTCTTTTGCGGATCCCCAGGATCATTTTTAGGATTGCTTTACCCGTAGCAGATATGGCAGTAAGTAGCGCTTGGTTATGTAGGCCCTATTTCGGCAAATTATGAACGAATTTTAATGAATGTTTCGAAGGGTATGTCATTTGCCCAAGGAACATCGATTGGGTTTTGGTGGCAGTCCAGATGACGGAAGATACGGCTATCTGCTGTACCTAACAGGTTAACAGTTGCAGTCTAGTCTGATGTTTCATTGTTTACGTGAATTAGGCCTATACTGACGTAGAAAATTCATTTTACGTACAAAACCGTTCGTGTACTAAGTGTAGTGGAGCGTTTAGTTGTTGCATTTTTCAGCGGAAAATCAAGTTGAGTTTAATTGAATGAACATTATTGTACGTTAATTCTCAAATTTGGCGTTCACTTCAAGCTAGTAGTATGACTGGTAGAGTGAGTACTACTTGACTAGGTAGCCTATGTTCATATCAGATCGAAGAATTTTTTTCTTGCGAATTGGTCCGCATACTGTTTGATCGTATTTGTACATTGAGTTAATTACTAGTTTGTTTGTTGTCGTATAATAGCTGTGATTATACAGTGTGCAATGTGCAGTGGCGTAGCCAGAAATTTTAATTGGGGGCTCATCTCTGTTCCCCTTTCCTCCCTTTCCCAATTTGTCTTTTCCTCTCCTTTTTCTTCCCCTTTTACCCCCATTTTTCTCTTCCCCTGTCCTCCTCTCTTTCTCTTTCCGCCCCTTCCTTAGAAGTAGGACTTCCTAAAATTTAGCTAGGAGGTCTGGGGGAGCGCTGTGAGCTCCCCCAGTGGGGTCTTGGGCGGAGCCCCAGCCGAAATCGAATTTGGTGCATTTTAGATTTCAAAATGAGATCTGGTGGCAACGATTTTAATTATTTTAAAGTGACCAAATTGGCCAATTTCGTGCAGTTTAAACGTATGCTAATGTTTCATCTGGAGGATTGGGGGCCTGGGCCCCACACCCTTGGCTACGCCACTTGCAATGTGTATGCGTCATATCGTCTGACATTGCAGTGCCTGCATTACTGAATCTGTATACTTTTACGTAGCTGATTAAGCCGCGTTTCGTGTTAAAATACTGATGTTACCAAAAATAAGTTATGAATCTTATTATATCTACAGAATTAAAACTAATGATCACACGAGCCTAAACTATGGTCAATCAATGCATCTCGTCAGGCTTGCTGCACACACAAAAAGAGGAAACGCAAAAGACGATTTCGGCGGCGCAAGACCTTTGATCGCTGTAGGCCTTTGTGTGCATCTTTAAAAATGCCTCAGAATAGCTTAAGTTTTGTCAATCCCACAATAGCAGAGTCGCTTAGTTAGTGTACGACTGAGTTAGTTCTGCCGCTGATTTTTTTCACGTCCACGCTCAGTCGTGTAATTTGTTGCAGCAAAATAACTTTTGCCAACATCTTAAACACGGTCATGTCATGGTGGGCAGAAACTTTGTTAGTTTAAACAGGGCCGGATCATGTTTCCACCAGGCCCTGAGGCTTGAAAGCGACTGCGGACCCCTCGTGCATATATTTGCAATATTGACTTTATTTTAGTTCTATTTGTACTGTTATCTTTTTTGACTAAACAATAAAGGCAAACAAGGGCAACGGAACAAATTAAAAAGTGGAAGTACAAATAATCCACGAGCGAAGCAAACGGAAAAAATTGAACTGTGTTGTACGCAGAATTGGCGAAACCGCAAATTTTCTTTCTAGAAATTTCGAGGCCCGCGTTTAAATCAATCAATCGCATCAGTGACGTCGCGGCAGCGTGGAGCTGGGGCAATTGTCTCCACTAAATTTTTAGCCTGTCGGAAAATTTTCTCGTTGGCGGAAAATACAACATTACAATGTAGTGCAGCGATGCATTTGTGGTGTGATGGGATCTTCATTTGAACGCCCGACAGCGACGCGGATGCGCTGGCTCAGCCTGGCTGACTTCCTCAAGGTAGATGACGTCTTACGTGAAGAGAAGAGTTGTTGGGCCATCACCACAAAACACGGGATCTTTAACGATCATGTTCTTAACGGTAAACCCATCGCAGAGTTACGGAGCGTCGCCTGCCACTCGTCACAGGTGGAAACGTCCCGCCTCAGCCCGAGCCAGACTGGCCGATACTCAATTTACCTACTTTATGGGGATGGAAGGCTGAGTTGACCTTGGTGGTTGGTGATATTCAGCGACTGTTTACCTGTACTCAGACCCATCCAGGTATATTCAAGTGACCCGACGGGGAGTCAAACCCGCGACCTCTGGATCATAATCTTAAGTCTTAACCGTTAGGCAACCAAGCTATCGATCAAATGTGCAGAATATTTTTCTACTTCTGAAAACTTTTGCATATTCGGATTATTGTGACAGGTAGGCCTATTGCACGAATTTTGCATTAAAAAATTTGGCCTATAAGTGATAATTGAAGTTTTTTTGAACGTACAAAAGTCTTGAAGCATAGCGCGAAACATGCAGAAATTCAATCAATATTTTGCCTATAGGCCTAGGCCTACACTAACGGCGTTAATTGCGGGTTAAAAAAATTAGGGGACAGGAAATTGCAATTTTCTGACAAAACGGCTGCAAGTTCTCGACAGCGGAGATTGCTCAAACTCTAATTTTTCCTAGAAAATGTCTCAGAAAAGGAAATTTTTCAGGCTTTGCATTTTTGAAAAACAATTTTCAGACTAGAAGAAAATTTTCTGACAAGCCAACATTTAGGGGGATCGGACAATTCCCCCTGCCGCCCTCTCCTTCTCCTTGCCACGATAACAATGCCTTATACGCTCTCGGGCTTTGATCGCTGCTCGACGCACCATTTTGTAGTGAGTGAAGACTAATGATAGACTGAAAATTACCAATAGCAACTACAGGTTCCATCGTATGTATTCGTTTCAGAGCTAGGCCAAATAGATGTTGTAGGTTTACTTCTCTTGATGGTTACTCCATTTTAGATAGGCCTACAGGTACAAATTGTAGGCCTACAGGAAGATGGACGTCAGCTGGTAAGATTCAAAAGCTGAACGCACACAGAGCAAAGGTAGTCGGGTTTATTATAGCACTGGACTGAACTATGAAATCAACATAGCATGGTGGTCGTAGCTGCTCTAATCCACAGATCAATGCATGCATGCTGGCAGACTAGCCACGTTAACAACATTGCACCCTTTGTAAGTTTGTAGCCGCTTTTATTACACAAGGTGACGCAAAAAGTTCGGGACCTAACGGCTTGTAACTTTAGAAGTTAGAAGCAAAGTTCAGAAGTTAAGATCGTGCTTTGCAATGCGCCGAAAAAAACAACAGTCGAATGACAATCTTTCTGTCAATTTCTTACGGTTTTCTGTAGGCGTGTAGAACATTTTCACTACTGCAGTTGAGCTCGTTTACCAGTTTTGCTTCTGTTGCTTCAGTTTACTTACTTACTTTTAGTTATATACTCTGATGGAGAGAAAGGGTTAACGCGGGCACTTGTTCGTCGCGAGTACAGGGTACATAGACACCAGTGAAAGTGCAGTGCGCGCCCGATGACATGTTGATGACTGCACTGCACGCAGTCTCTGGGCTACCGTGATCATGGCTAAACGATCATCGATGACTGCTGCAGCTGCTGTAGCCGTGGCAGTTGACCCCTGAACGTCGTGGCTGACGCGTGCTTGTCCCCCTCGCTGTCCACCCGGTGTTATCATCATCTCGCACAAACTACCGGGCGGGGTCACGGGGGCAATTCTCCCGAGTCCGAGCAGTTAGAGGGGTGGAAAATCTCCCTTCGTAACATTCTGCTATACGTAATTTCTGCTTTCTGTCCCGAAGTTAACGACGTCGACGATCTCGTTAAGAAAATGTGCAAATTCGCGTCGACTTTTTCTGGCAAACTCACACAAGGCAATCATTCACATTTTCGTACTTTAAAAAATCCGGCACGCTTCTGTTGCCTCATATGCAGACGTAATAATCGGCCTAAATAAATAGGGCCTATCGATAAGGCGTACGCTATAGGCTAAAGTCGACTCGTGCAATGCATCCCCGCGTAAATTCGCGTATCAGACATGCGCCCACCGTCACCCACACTACGCGCCAGCGTATTAAAACCATCACCGAATTCGGAGAGGAGGATGGGAGAGGAATGGCGTTAGATGAGCTGAACAGTGACGAACGTTCTGTGATTATCTAGACTATAGCACTCTACTCAGCTATAGCGTTCAAGTTAATTGTCGAGCGCTGACAGCGTGACAGTATAGTAGGCTACTGCTCGTATAGTGGCAGTGCTGGTATGCTTAACGCCTGGTTCATGCGTACCATACGATAGACGTTACATATAGAACTTCGTCTAGTGTCGTCTAATGCAGGTTACCGCGATGCTGTCAGCCTACAATGTGGTGAGTGAAGTTGAACCGTTTCATCTTTAATTTGTACTGCAGTCATCAGTTCGGAAAGAATTGGGGCAAATGAAAACTGTCGAGGAAGAGCCGAAAATCGACGCTAAAGCCCGAGAGCTGGGATTATTTGGATGGGTCACCCAGTCTTTTCCAACTGTACTAGGGAGTCCGTGAAGCGTCGTAACTTCGCGTCACGTAAGCGGGATCCCTGTTGGAGCCTCGCTTGCTAAAAGTTAGGCTAGGTGTCCACTATTTTATTGCAGCCAGGAAGCATGATCGATGGTCTTTGATGACACTAAGGCGAATTCTAAATCACAAAAAATTTGCTCACTGTGCAGTTTTTCTAGAGAAAATAATGCCTATTGCAAAAAAATTGCTCAAGAGATTTGTCGATTTAATACTGCTCACCGCTTTACGTAAGAGGCCCACTAGTTAAAGCACTGTCGAAGTGAGTAATCGAGTACGCAGAATGAGCTCCAAACTGTGCTTGTACTTTTTTTAATGCACGTTGTCGTGAGTATACAGGCTGGGCCAAAAATGGCACCATTTTTGTACACCTTATAATTTCGCCAAATATTAACAGATTTTCAAAATGTTTCACTGTCAAAATCAGGAGATAATTAGTAATAAAACTATTACTATAGATCCCACCACTCCTCAACTGTGTCGGTTAATATTTGGTGAAATTATAAAGTGTACAAAATATGGTGCCATTTTTTGGCCCATCCTGTATGTCATAGGCCCGCAAACTGTTCGAAAAAGCGCAGAACATCAGATCTAGTGATTTTTCTTGGCTATGTTTTTGTCGAACTGCCTGTGTGATTATAGCTTGATATATCGGACATGTATGTCGATCACGTGTTTCCGGTGGAAATGACGTCATCATCAACAGTCGACGACCAAGACGTTATGTTTGCTTCTTTTTCGTATCAATCGGCAGAGACACTTGAAGCGTTTGTACGCAATTTAATTCACTAAACTTAATATTTTTCTTAAAATATATCTTTATTTATCTAGTTAATTAATTAATTAAGACCGACGTATCACCCAAGAAT
>Ga0209454_1002978_pt1 | contig 11871 bp, 5 predicted proteins | sample WorMetHERISLAND1_2_FD_187400 | JGI IMG/M metagenome (GOLD analysis project Ga0209454, IMG submission 187400) | Marine gutless worms symbiont microbial communities from Max Planck institute for Marine Microbiology, Germany - Olavius geniculatus... | ecosystem: Host-associated > Annelida >...
TACTTTTATAATAATAATAATAATAATACATTTGTATAGCGCCGTAGTGTCGTAGCTTCAGAGGCGCCACGACGCCACTAATCGTGATGATTTTGATGACGGGGATGATGGTAGTTTTTCTTGGTACTAGCTGTGATGTTCTGCAAGACTTGCATTGTCTTTTAGTTTAGCCGTTTGTAGTTATAGCTGCTGTACGTTAAATCATGTTGCGATTTTTATGCTATATTTATACCTTAAGTTGTTAGAACGTTTGTTGTCTGTGATAAAATGCCAGGAATAGACAGTGTAATTATCAGGTGTGTTGTAACAGATTGAGGCGATAAGGTCATATTTTAGACTGACTGAGAGTGGTGACACAAATAGATATATTGATTTTTGATGTCAACCCGAATTACACGGTGTTCAGAAACAAAACACTCACTCACGTTTTCTTTTATATCTTGGTGGATAATGTTTAGATTTTCACAAAATTTTCAGGGAATGTTTAGGGACAAACGTGTATTCCACCATGGAAAAGATGAATATGTTTTGCTACCGGTGACGTCGTGCTGACGTTATATTTTTGTGTTTGTAAATTATGGGTTTTACCATTGAAAAGAGACATTTGATGAGATGTTAAAACGCCATTTGGTCATTGTGTTGACTGAGCCCAAAAATATGCTAATTCGTCACGCAGTTTTCCATTTCAAACTATTTCAGTGGTTTATGTTTTTGGCTGAGTGCAAGTCTGCGAGATCCTCAGTTTTATTGATGTTGGCAGGCGTACACGCACTGCGTCATTGCATGGATGACCACTTGTCCGCTATCTGTCAAACAGCTTGATACTGCCAGTCTTGTCAATTATTTATTTAGAAAATTCATTACATTAACAATATTCAATTATCCGTCCATTGTATAGAAACATTTTGCACAAACTTGCAGCTCCATAACCCTTGCTGACTCGCAAATGTTTTATAAAATGTCTGTCTTCAGTGGTAATGCCCATAATTTACAAACACGGAAATATGACGTCAGCACGACGTAACCGGTAGCAAAGGATATCTTTTTCTTCCGGTGTAATACTTGTTTCCTCTTAAACATTCCCTGAAAATTTTGTGGAAATCTAAACATTTTCTACAGACATATAACAGAAAACGTGAGTGGGTGTTTATTTCTGAACACAGTGTACTATTAACATGACAAAGATAACATAAAAGAAAACACTGAATGAAGTTTTGCGAAGTTGTCTGCATTTAGTAATGATGGGTTGTAGTAAATAGAGAAGATTAATGAAGTATTGTACACTGATAAGTAATGTACAAAATGATTTATTTTATCACTAGGCTGATACTGGCTCATCTACACTCCACTAAAATGATGTTAGTTATTGTTATTTCATACACTCACTTATAACAGGCAGCTTTTGTTATGCTAAAATTATCTGTACTTGCATAATATAGTCATATTGTATTTATTACCTGTTCTTTCTTAGCATTAATTATGTTTTTCTGTTACACTTGTGTTCTAAATTTTTGTCAGGAAATAATGGTTAGTATAGCATCTGCTTATGCTTCAGCACTTTGATGTTGTATGGTCATATTTATATTTATATTTGGTTATATTTATATTTAATATATTTAACGGCATTGGTGCTTCTTACATATGTTGCAGGTACTACCGCAGAAAGCAGTGTTGCTTAGCTAGTACTGAAGAATTCCCCCTTTTCTTGATGCAAGGGTAGTCATCCTTATATTCACACTTGCAAGATAGGGTATTTTTTTCCAACTTGGTAGGTGTCTTGGCATTTTTTGTTGCCACGAGTAACTGGCATGAGTCAAAGCAGGAAGTGATCAGGTAGTAAGTAAATGGCATGACAATAAAAGGTGGATTACCTGGGGCTTTCTGCACTCTGTTGTTAGTCAGCGTGAATTTTGAATTTTTTTTACTGAGTACTGACACGTGAACTATTTCGCATGGAAAATGACACTGAACGGTTGTTATTAAAGTGTCCCCTTTACTGTCTTTTTTTGTTATGCCAGTTTATATCCAGTCACAGAAAATGATCCATAGAGTATATTGGTAATAGCCGATTATGGAATGGAGGTTGTGTGATGATCATTTTTTTTCTGATGAATGAATTATTTAGCATACAGCTGATAAACAAAATCTGCATATGCATAAGTAAAATGTGTTTGCGTATATTTATATGATACAGTATTGCTTATCTGACTTTTGTGTGATTTATTCTATTCTAGAAGAGTTTGCAATTTTGGAGAATGTTGTGCTGGGTGATTGTTTTTTATCGTTTGATCATTGATGCATCAAATTTCACTGAAACGTTCTGCTTCATGTTACTAGAACTAGCATCGAATGAACGTAGTTAGTAGCTGGTTGTAGTTTATATTTCATAGACGTAGTATTATTTACTGTGATTTAGTGCAATTGTTTTGGGGCTGATGTTTTATGTAAAAAGTGAGCTGACTTTGGATTTAGACTTGTGTTAGCTATAGCTGTCTATTCTCAGCGTAAATAGCTGGTAAGTTTTGGAACGTGTGATGATCTGTTGCTGGTATTGGTTACTATTGACAGCCTATAGGAAGTCGTCAGCGCCCGATCCGATGGTACCATTGCCGACCCCCCAAAGACTTACCGTTTAGCCACAATACATTTTTGACGGGCGGATGACACATCGTGCCATAGACGCTCTACAGCATATTGATTGATCGATTGACTAAACTAGTGCGACGCATTATAGACTAAATGTCTTAGTGTTCACTTTGACTTGGCCGAGTCTGTATAGCTAATGGAAAGAAACGACTTGGTATGACTTATACTGTTAGCCAGAGGCTAAGATTTTTTCATCGATGACTCAGAATTGACAACGTCTGTTGGCGGAACATTTTGGTGCGGAACCATGCGCAGTTGTACATGTAAATGTGTAGGATCACATGTCAGCCGTAAATTGAAATAAACACCAACATTTTTGGCCGAAGTTTACATTAGGTCGAGCCTTGAACACGAATTGTCCGTCTGTCTGTAACGCGTGTATTGTGGCTAAACCGTAGGTCTTACCGTTGGACAGGGCGATGACGGTTCCTATAGGCTGTCGGTAGTAACCATGTCTCTATCTGCATGCGGTTTGTCACTCTGGGAAATAGCTTTCTTTCCGCGACCGGACGTCGGGCGCTGGCCTTCGGATATGGGCGGTACGGTCGGTCCACCTTAGCGACAGCTGGGCTTCTTGTCAGTAAGCAGACCGAACACATTCAGCTGTCTATCGTGTTGCGGCAACACGCGTGTGATGTATTACGGCAAAGTCGTGCAATCACTGATTATTTCTGTAGAGCTATATAGTGCGTAGTGGGTCACGTGAGTCAGTGTTCGACCGTGAATCACACCGCATTGCTCACTGTAAATTCTGAACCGTGACTAGGCGCGGTGGTTGTAGAGCGTTGTAGACTTGGAGTTAAGTAATAGCAATAGGGGAGCTAATAATAGGCAAATTAGGCCGCCAAAAACTGTTCGTCTGTAGTAGCGCTAATATTACGGCCATCTTACAATTTTCACTCTACAATGGGCTGGATGAAACACTGGCGGTAAAATTGTTCATTATACCCCTATCGTTTTCGTGGATGCTCTGCTGTAAACACTAAAATTACAGTAATGTTCGTCTCAGAATATAGTAAGCCTACATGTAGTGAAAAAAAACATCAAAATTGATTTAGTTTATATTTGCCAGTAGTCGTAGGCCTACACTGTGTAGGTGGCCTATTTTATGATTCACAGCGTAGGCCTATGCCACAACGCTTAAACGTGATCTTGCAAGATATCATAAGGTTTTTGTTCATCAGCCAAAGACAGAATCAATTTTCTTACTGACTTAAAACCGACTGCGTAGTTTTTAACCTGTCACGTACACGCAAAACCTATAACGTATAAATCCCAAATCTTGAGAAGTTGGTTGATTGAGCAAAAAATCTGCAATGCCAGAAACTGGAATCCGAGGAATTGGCGCATTTCGGCAGCGGCTCAGCTGATCGCGTGTTCATAATACAGTAGCCGGCTGGCCGAGGTTTTTACGGTGGGCTATTCTGTCAACACTTGACGAGCTGACGATATTAAGTATGTCGGAAGTCGGAAATCTCTGCGATAAGTCTTGGCGATGACAAGCGTCCGAGCGGGCGAGTGTGAGCCTCATCCGTTAGCGGGCGGATGAAGTTGCAGCGGCAAGGCAGCGGCTGTAGGCGCCGAAAAACATACAAGCGGCGACAGCAGTGATTTAACGAAGGTCAATCGGCAGCGACGTTTGACGATGTACGGCGTGTGGGTATACGGTTGTATACTGGCGCGCCGGTTGCGGGAGGCGGCGGCTTATACGATGTTTACACGATCCAGCAAACGTCCAGCATTAGCACGTGTATTTTGAATACATTTGCTGGAAGTTTGCTGGATCGTATAAACGGGGCATTAGTCACCGACTGACTAGGCGCCTCAGTGATTTAAGTCGAAATACGAGAGCGTGCGTACCCCCGGAGGTTCTGTGAGTGACGTCCGGTCCGTTGGCCAGCTGACAAATCGTAGGTCGAGTCGTTAATCGAACGTTTGCTGGCCGCAGAGTGCGACGCGTGACTGACTGGCTGAGCTGTTCGAACGCCGCCAACGTCTCAGCAAAAAGTAAGAGAGAAAGGGAGAGAGAGGGAGAGAACACAATAGGCCTACGATGTGAAGCGTGACTGACCACGTTTCACTTGATCTGCTGCCGACACTCTGCTGACTGAGAAAGCTGACCGACAACCAGCTTCTTCCGTCTGCGCGCAATAAAGCGAAATATAGCGAGGCAGTTAACTGAGAACGAAAGAGAAAACCGTTGAGCGCGAAAATTTCGAATTTTGAGGAAAAGAAAAAAATAGAAGATCGTGCGTGATATGGTCGGGTGAAGTCAGTTTACGAAGCATAGCGGAAGTCTGCGGTGGAAAGGAGTTGATAAACGGCACAGTCGACTAAGTCGAGTCATCTTTTTTCTCTGATCTGCGGCGTGAGCTCGTCGTCTGGATGTACCAGAATCAGAGGTTTTTCGTCTCCGGCGCCGGCGCAGCTCTCGTGCGTCTTGTCGTGGTTGCCGTGTCGCTCGGCGTCGGAACTGAGTCGCGCGACGGTTCGACGTCCGTTGCGTCGTGTCGCCACCAGCTCGTCTTCGACGTCTACGCCGGCTACGCGTGTGACGTCATCGTGACGTCAAAATCGTCCAAGGACGGTGGTGCCGGGGCGGCGGAGGTGGCAGTGGTGGGCGGCCGAGTTCCTCCAAGCAACGCGACCGCTCTGCGACTAACTCTGCGACGCGACGATGACGCGGTCAAGACGGGACGTCGCACGACGACGACGCACGCGTTGACGCGTCTCGAGCAGCTCCGTAGTCTGGAGGTGGACGTCAGCGAGACGCCGTCCTTTTCGGCATTCGCTCTTCTATCGCGACTAGGTGCCGCGTCGCTGCGTCGACTGAGTCTGTTCCGCTCGGCGTCGACGACGGAAGACTTGGACTTCCGACTGCGTCTGCCGACGTCCGCCGACGGAACGTTCGCTGCGTCGAGCGCCAGCCTGTCCACCCTCGTTCTGTCGGACCTAGGCATCGACAAGCTGCCGGCCAACACTTTCGCCGGTCTGACGTCGATGTGTTTTCTGTTCGTCAACAACAATCGTCTCGGCTCGCTTCCCGTCGGCCTGTTCGACGACCTCTGCCGCCTGTCGTCGCTGTCGCTCGCCGGAAACCGTTTCGTAGACGTGAAGAACCTGTCTCTGAGGACGGCGGTCAGTGGGGGGTCGCGGTGCGGGCACGGACTGGGTCGCTTGCGTACGCTCGACCTGCACTGCAACCGGCTGCGTCGGCTGCGTGCCGGCGCGCTGCGAGCACTCAGTGGGGTAGTCGAACTCAATCTCAGCGAGAACCAGATATCGGTACTCGATGCCGACGCGTTCTCCGGCCTCGCCGAGCTACGCACGCTGTACCTGGACGCCAATCAGCTGACGTCTGTCGCTCCGGCCATGTTCCGCGGTCTGACCGCTCTGACGACGCTTGACCTCAGCCGAAACCGTCTGTCGGTCGTCGCGTCTGGAACGTTCCGCGACTTGGCGGCGCTTCGAAGCCTTCACCTGCAGCGGAACGAGCTCGAGAACGTCACGGCCGCGGCGTGGACTGGGCTCAACCAGCTGATCGTGCTGAACCTGACTTCTAACCGGCTCCGTGCGGTCTTCCAGTCGACGTTCGCCGGTCTATGCGGTCTGCGTCAGTTGGATCTGTCTGACAATGCACTCACGCTCGCCGGCGCCGAGGCTTTCGTCTGTTTGCCGGCGCTGCAGCAGCTTGGACTTACCGGCAACCCGCTACCTGACGCCACCGGGCGACGTCAGCAGCGTCACTGGTGGTCCAGGGACGCCGTGGGTGGGCTGACGATTGCTGCGTGTGATAGCTGCAATTCCACATCACCGACAACCACCGCCGAGGTCAACTGCGCTTACTCGACGGGGGCCGTCCATCCGTGTGACTTCAAGGTCACGTCCACATTGCCGTCGTCGTCAGGGGCGGCTAGGCTGAGTGCAGACCGTGTCCTGGCAGTTCCACTTGCAGTCAGCGCCGTGGTCGCGGCGGTGCTCCTGAGCGTGTCTGCAGTGCTGTACGCCTGTCTGCTGAGACGACGTAGACGAGCTGTCATGGACTGTAGTCATCAACGCCTTGCGACGTCGATCACGCTCTGCAGCCCTTCTCAGACTGGAACTGGCATTAATAACTGTACCGTGCTAGACACTAGCGTACACGGCATCTACGTCAAGTTCAACACGTGACTGAAACTGTACCGCGCGATCACGTGACACGATGACGTCATCGCACCGACATCGTGCATAGACTTGTTAATTGTTGACTTGCCTATAACATTTGTACATGCCTACAGTGCGTATTATATTAATAATCGTAACAAGAACACGCTAGTATCGTCTTGAAGTAATGGTAGCGTAGTAAGCACTATGCAAACTTCTAGTCACTTCGGACTTTGTTTTTGAGTTCGGCTTTTAGTATTTTGGTTCTTACTTTTTAAAACAACAATTATATAGTAACAGTAAATTAATCATGATCGTCATCAGCATCGTCAATCGTTAGCATAGTTTTATAATATCGCCAGCGGCCGTGTACATAATAATATTATTACTGTCGAACTGTCGTGACTCCAGGGGCGCTGGCAGTTAGCTCGTGCAGTGCATAGTGTTGCTTTTGCTAAGAACAACTTGTTTAATAAACTGGTATGTGGACAACCGACTGTATTAAACATTTTAAACTCTACTTACATCTAAGTGAAGATATTAATGAGTGACGTTGATTCGTTGTTTTTTTCCGTATATTTCTTGAGTGTGTTGTAGAAAGATCTCGCTAATAAAGTGCATTGGCATCCTGGCCATGCGGCCGTGGGCATAAATGAACGAAAGTTTATTAGGCCTAGTATTGCAGCAGTAATGCAACAATACAAATACATGTCCAGCGAAGAACAGATTCTTTGTAATTCGTTCTCCGAAAATCGCTGACAAAACTCCAGCGGTGTATTTGCGTGGACTTGAGTTTATTACTGGTTTTTAGTATAATCGTAGTACAATTTTGGACAAAATGTGAAAAAACGTTACCGACGTCACAGAATGCACGACGCCAGGCCGTTAAGCACAGAAAATTAATTGAGCGACGTTTGTGCTAATTTCGTGGCATTTCACGAACATTGATCAGCCTGCAAATGAGTGCAATTGACAGTAGCGCTTATTTTGGTCGGTCATCTGCGTAGTGTATGATGTATATGGTGATGACGACGCTGAGTATAAAATGCTGTACGTAAATTGACACTGATGCCACGCCCATTTGATAGCCAGCTATCGATGCTGCATCGTCACAACAAGATTCTGATTGATCATCTTCTGTTGACGACATCAACAGACAGACGTAGGCCTACTGATGTTGAAAACAATGCACATACAATACCGGTAACAGTTAACGAGTTTAAAATGTTAACAAAAAGCCCAGTTGTCGCTAGAATAGCCGACCGTAGTGGTTGTCAGTGCATGACTTTCAAGGTCATCCAACGTCGATGATTTTCATTTTATTTGAAAGTCAATATGCAACTTCCTATTAGTGATCATGGCAACTTAAGCCCTATTTTGCACCGTTTAGCCACAGTACATCCGTGACGGACAGACAAACAGACGGACGACAACCACGACAACAGGTCGACCGTTACAATCGGCGAAAAAAATACAGCTGTTGAATTAACGCGCTAACTTAGCGCGTTAACACGTTAAAAAATTAACGCACATTTGAGATAAATTATATGAACCATTTCAGTATTCCATTAAGCTGTGGCTATTTGACGATCTAATAATATTCCAGCAATTAGAAATTGTTTTGCCGCCTTTCCATCAGTACTGTTTTTACAGCCTTGGGACACAAGCCACGAGTTGGTAGGTCGTCATTCCAGTCACCCTTTCGATGTAGTCTACCTACAACATCAGCAATATAATAAAACATGCGTTAATTAACGCGTTAGCGCATGCGTTAAAAAATTAACGCCTCGACAGCACTAGTAAAACAATATTTGTACAACACAAGGTAGATGAAATTACTCTCGTTGGTGCTGGTGACCGATTTTGGATCTCGCAGTTATCTGCAGTGTAGAATGGAGGCCTACACGGCCAGGGGTATATCGATGATACAACGCGTAGACCTACCAAGCAACAGTATAATTACTTAGGCCTAATTTCGCATGCGACATGCCTATCAAGTTCAACGTTACGGCATTGCAGGCCTGCAGACTACACTTAACATACCAGATACAGTGCACTGACGGGAAATCGTGTAGTTTCAGTGTTCAGTTAGTTCAGTTCAGTCCAATTTCATGCAGTCTTGAAATAAATACAATGTCACGTAGACGTTTAGAAGCCCAGCTATCGCTAAGATAAGCGGACGAACGCAGCTGTCGAAAAGCCAGCAAATGATTTTCGTGTCATGTGAAAAAGCTTATTCGACTTCCTATTAGTGCTCAATAGAAAACTTGGCTATATCTCTCATCGTTTTTGAGATAGGCTACGGCCAGTTTTTCGGTTAAAAAACGTACATTTTTCCTAGCCACTCTCAATTCAACCTCAAAATTTGAAAATGTTTTTGCACTAGATCGCTTAAATTTTGCAGGCTCTGGACCACCACACCAGGCTAATTATTCGTGTAACAATTTTTCCAGTAAGACCTACTGCGAAGTCACAATAGACAGATGAAAGACACATATCGTAGCATAGGGCCAGATTTTTAAGCTTGTTTCTATTTTATACTTGTTTCACATTTGTGGACTGGCCAAACAGCCTTAGATGCGGACTAAAAATTAGCTTAGGCTATGCACAGTGGAACGCCGATTAGTAAGTAGGTAGACTACAGGTAGTCGCTCTGGAGTAATATCGTATAGAGAGAGAGCGATTGGGGTGTTTACACGATCCAGCAAACGTCCAGCAAACTTCCAGCAAATGTATTAAAAATACACGTGCTAATGCTGGACGTTTGCTGGATCGTGTTACAAACACCCTATAACGTCACGCTCGACACAGTATAGGTCATTTCGGGGACGGCCTTTTCAAGTAACGCACATACACATAATAGGCCTATAATGGAACACAAAGTTTAACCTTTACAGAAATACCTGATATGAAACATAAAACACAACAAACAACCTAAACCTAAAATTGTAAGAACCCCATTATGAGTGTGCATATGTTGACAGTAATGGCAGTTTTAATAATCTTCCCTGTTATCCTCTAGATAGTCATCAATCTCAGAATGCTGTCTGTTGGAAGATAGGGGGATAGCTGCGCGTCACTGGCAATTATAGTGATGAGACTTTTCTCTTGATTCACAAGCCGACTTCTGGATGGCACAGTTTAGAAGGACTGACATTCTCACGCAAACTCCGTAAATAAACAAACGTCAGTCTCAGCAGCCGGCCGTGGGCCAAGGCGTAAGGCGACGCCTACATCTCCGATCAATGTCGAAAGTATAACCACAGGCTAAAACAAAATCGCATGCTATAAACGCAAAAGTTAAACCAGCGATTCTTACGTGTGCAAGAAACTGTTTAATGCTGGTTTGTGTTTTGTTTCAGTATTTCGTAGTCTGTTTTTATCACATTGCCTCGTAGGCTTAATAAGCGCCGCCTAAACCGAACAGAAAGCAGTGTTGCTATAGGATAGCCGAGCGTACGGGTTGTCAGTGACCTTGAAAGTCATCCAAGGTTAATGATTTTCATGTAATCTGAAAGGGCGTATGCCACTTCCGATTAGTGATTATTAGTAGTGGCCCTATTCTCACCGTTTCCGAGATACGGCCACTTATAGCTTGAAACTTCTTTTTACAAATTGCGGTCAAACCGCTGCAGATGAAGACACGGTTACGGATGACAGCCTATGGGAAGTCGGCAGCGCCTTAACTTACTATCGTCGACTTTCTACGACTTACCGTTTAGCAATATCACTGCACGATTGGCATAGTGCGTTATGACCTTTCAATGTCATCTAAGGTCAATAATTTTCTTTATGTCATTTGAAAGCCAATTTGCGACTTCCTATTAGTGATCAATAGCACCCTAGGGCCTAGATTTAAATCGCACTGTTTAGCCACAATACATCCGTTACGGATGACGACGACGGACGGATGGACAGACGACAACCAAATATACCATAAGCTCGCCCGTTACTTAAGTACGGTCGGCTAAAAACAACGCTGCAGTTCCTGTATCCATCTACTTGGATTTATTTCCACTCGACGTGTCAATCAACCAATCAATGAAAAAGTAGCTACTTAGAAAATGACCAGTGACTTAAAGATAAAACTTTAAATAAAACTTAGATAAGTATAAGTACACGGTGCAGTGTAGACCGTGTTCAAAACTACAGCCTACTTATAAAATCGTGCAAAACGGATGGGCAGTTGATGATGTAGGCCTAGGCCTACGGCGAACTAAATGTACAAGCAGTTAAACATCGAAATTAAATCGTCGCCGGCAAACGGGTGGTCATAATATGGCGCTTCAGGGCAAGGTCTATAGGTCGAGTCGACTGGCGTATAGTGCTCGCGTGTGGTCTATAGGCCTGCCGGTCATATGCTAGTCATAGTCGATAGGTGGCGGATCCTGCAGCAATGGCGACGGTCGATCTCATCCACGTTGAAAATTTCATCGACGGCAAGTTCTGCCGCGCAGCTGACGGCCGACATCTGGACAGTTTCGAGCCGTCGACGGGCAACGTCTGGGCGACTGTTCCAGACAGTGATGTCAGCGACGTGGAACGAGCTGTCGCCGCGGCACGCAACGCCTTCATAAAGTAAGAACGAACCAGTGTGATGCAATCGAGTACATTTAGTTCGAACCCAATGAGCTCCATGATGCAGAACGTTCGCATAATTTATTGCGTATTCATAATTTCAGCATGCGGTGAGAAACAGCGCAACAGTATGTCAGAAATTAGTCAACAGTTGCCGGTTGGTGTGATGTTAACAAAACAGTTAGTTGACTTATAAAAATCAAGAGGTGATGGTGCAGTTACTTCCAAGTTCTGAGTCACACTGCACCGAGTCCTAGTCACGCAAAAATATGGCCCGAAGTCCAGTTGCTGGACTCTTCGAGTATAGCCTACTACATCAATGAAACTAACTCTGAACCACTGATAAGCCGCCTTGGACATTCACTCACGGGCCACGAAGATAAGACGATTATTGGCCTAAATGACCGAATCTGGTCTTTATCGTTTATGACTCATTTGTGCACCTCCAGTCAATGGCGCAGCCAGAAATCTGAATTGGGGGCCTCGTTCCTCCCTCCCCTTTTC
>Ga0209454_1002979_pt1 | contig 11869 bp, 2 predicted proteins | sample WorMetHERISLAND1_2_FD_187400 | JGI IMG/M metagenome (GOLD analysis project Ga0209454, IMG submission 187400) | Marine gutless worms symbiont microbial communities from Max Planck institute for Marine Microbiology, Germany - Olavius geniculatus... | ecosystem: Host-associated > Annelida >...
AAGCAGTATTTCTGAAGTTAGAAGCTATATAACAGAGTGGCCCCGTTTTTTTGGGCCACCCTGTAAGTGTATACTTTTTATCACTACGTATAATCTGAATATTACGCAGAACCTGTATATAGTCGACGGGTTACCTGGGATTTATACCTGCACGGAGGTGGACGCGCCAGTGACGTCAGAGTAAGGATGATGATGTGCGGATGTTGTAGCGGGTAAGTCAGCCGGCTGCTGCTGCTGCTGCTGACGATGATGATGCTGTGTATTCGCTACATGCGGCAGGGAGCGGAAATTAAAAGTCGCCAGAGTCTGCTGCGGCCGCATGGCGCCGCCATTGACCTGCGAACATTACAAACCATTTCAGTGGGCGTCAGGTAGCAAACAAACAGTCAGCTGCCTGCAGGCTAACAACACGAACTACAGATAGATATAAAAAAAGACTTTGAAACTACACACGTCATAGTGACCTCAACGGCAGCTGACAGAATAGGGCATTAGTTACATTCTCCTTGTCCCCTGTTTGCCTGCCCGCCTTACTTCACATGAGAATGTTTAAGCTGCACCCGCCACCGCTGTATAATTGCAGCACGTGATTACATCAAATAATACAGGAAAAGAACTAATGACGCCATTTATGTATCATTATCTGCTATTAACAGACGGACATTAGAGCTTCGGTTACATGACACGGATGGCTTTGACAAACGTACCTGATAACAAAGACAATGTAAAATACGGCCATGTAAAATGTGAAACGGTTGACACGGATTACACGAGTGCCGTAAACGCAACAATGTGCAATTTTTTAAACTGATCAATAGTAACGTAATCAGAATGTAGCCAGTAAGTATAAATTTCATACTAACTCGCGATCACATTGAAGCTTGAAAAGTGCAAGTGTCAGACTATATTTATACTTACGGCTTGTCACATGAAATTTAAACTGAAATTTAAACACCTTAATGCGCAGAACGACGACAATTAAATGGCATATACCTCTTTAAGGTTACGATTAAAACTATATATTTTACGAGAAAAAATACATCTGCCACATTAAAATTTTACAGTAGCAGCCGACAGTTTTTAGGTCGAACTGTTGAGGCCTAAGCAAGCAGTATAATTTGGTACCGGCTTTACCGCTGGGACGTAAACAGGCACACCGCGCGATACACTGGTCCCTTATCCGTGGTCTCGCAGTGTAAAAACTGGTGTCTGGCTGAAGGCCTTAGGAAACGGAGATCAGCGCCGCCTTATGGCTCGGGAAGGACTTTACGTTTTTTTACTTTACGTTTAGGCTGAAACACAGTTTAGAGACTGTGTTCGTCTGTAAACTAACACAGAACCCGAAAAACGGCATTAAAGCAAAACAGAACGAGTGCGGTATTTGTCAAATGATACCTTTCTGTTGCTGTACGATGAGCGTTTGATCAGAGTCCGGGATCCGTTGATGAGCGAACTGTCCGCGCTGCCGTCGTTGCTGTAGCACTTCACCAGAGGTTGTTGACCGTTGCGCATGTCGTCAGAGTCGACGTCGTTCGTCTGACGGACTAGCAGCAGCGACTGAGCCGCGGCGTCGGTAGAGTTCCACGCGTTGACGGGCGGCAAATGACCCGCAGGTGCAGAGCCGGCGGCCCCGTGATCCAGCCGCATACGCATGCAGGCGGCCGCTCGACAGTTGTAGCGGCGAGATCGACGCTTGGCTGCCGAGCGCCTCTGACGCGCTCGAACCACTGCGATCAGCACGACCAGCCCCACGACTAGCACGGCGCACAAAGCAACGAGACAGACGACCATCAGGACGTGATGTCTGTCCACAGTAAACGCCTCCCAACGACCTGAACCCACATAACTCAGCGCGTCCTCCGACATCGAGCTGTTCACCACGACGTACAGCATCTCAGACGCCTGAAGTCCGCCCTGGTCCGTCGCCGTCACTGTCAGCGCAAACGTCCAGCCATCCTCCTTGTCGATCAGCTGCGTCTCGTCGGCGACGCTCAAGATTCCAGACAGACGATCGATCCGAAAACAGTGTGAGTCGTCGGCCAGTCCGTAGACGATGGATGACGACGAGCGCTCGACGTCTGGATCGGTGGCGCTGACAGCGACGATGACGTAACCCGGCGGCACGCTACTGCGCGGCATGTGCACTACGTTCCCAGACGTCGACGACGGGAAGATGAACCGTGGACTGTGGTCGTTGATATCGTTGACCGAGACCACCACCGAAACGGTGGACGACCGCGAAGGCACTCCGCTGTCAGCAGCCACGACCTGAAACCTGTGCGTGCTCTCGAGCTCAGCGTCCAGCTGGAGTCGAGTCACCAGCACACCGGTGAACTGGTCGAGCGCAAACACGCCGTGCACCGAGTCCAGCGACACGTCTGAAGGCGACCAAACGAACGAAGCGTCAGTGAGAATGGCGTACGAGACGTTGCCGTTGTCGCCGCTGTCTGGATCCAGTGCAGACACCTGGCCGACGAACGTTCCAGCAGGCTGGTCCTCGTCAATGCTGAATAAGTACTCTCCACCCGCGCCGACGTCGAACTGAGGACTGTTATCATTCACGTCTAAGATGCTCACTACAACCGTCGCCGTGCCGCTCAGAGGCGGGCTGCCGGCGTCACGAGCAACCACGGTGAAACTGAGCGTCAACGTCATCTCGCGATCGAACGACCTGAACGCCGTGATTTCACCGGTATCCGGATCCACGCGGAAGTCACGAGACTGAGGCCCGAGCAGACTGTAAGTCAGCCGTGCATTGTCGCCGCGGTCTGCGTCGTAGGCCGTCGTTGCGAGAAGCGCAGCGCCGACGTAGTTGTTCTCAATGACCTCCGCCCGGTAGACGTCGCTCGTGAACGTGGGCACGCAGTCGTTGACGTCAGCAATAACGACACGCACTTGTCGATGTGACGTCAGAGGCGGTCGGCCGAAATCCGTACAGACCACGGACAACTGGAAACTGGTCCGTTGTTCACGGTCGATCGTGGCATCGGAAGCAGTGACGAGCTGGAACTCAGTCTCGTCGAACTGATTTAACCGGAAGTAGTCGGTGGCGTTGACGTCGTCGCAGTTTTCCTCGGTGCAGTCAGCCAGTGAACAGTTGAATCGACCGGCGGCGCCCTGGTCCGGGTCTATAACGGTTACGTGCGCCACGAACGTGCCTTCCCGCGCGTTCTCCGTCACTTGAGCGACTTCCGCTGACGACGACGGCGACTGCGGCCATATTGTTTCCGGTAGTACGGTGGCGATGAGACCGTCGATGAGGATGTCGGGGGCGTGGTCGTTGACATCGGTCAGCTGAACGACCACGAGACAGGTCGTCTCCATGGCGTCACGGCCCAGGTCCCGCGCAGTCACCGCGAACTCGTACCTCGACGTGCCGCCGTCACGATCCAGACTGGACACGATCACCACCGCACCGGTGACGTTGTTAACGGCAAACGGCAGACTCCCGGCCGGCATCAGACTCGGTCCAACTTGCCGACCGAGCTCATAGACGACCCGCCCGTTTAGCCCGTCGTCAGGATCAACAGCAGCTACGTGCAGCAGCGTGGTACCGGGGGCCACGTCCTCGGGCACAGTGACGTCATAGTTGGCGTGAATAAACCGAGGACGATTGTCGTTGACGTCGAGCACCCTCACCGTGAGCTGGGTACTGCCAGTCCGCGCCGGACTTCCACCGTCTACAGCTGTTATCATCATCCGGTATTCATCGTTCTGCTCGCGATCCAGTCCGGAGACCAGTTCCAGCCGCAGAGCGCCGTATCCACCGGCCCCCAGTCCTTGTTCGTGTACAAGACGAAATACATCCGTCGTTGCCGTCGCTCGGTATTCGGCGACGGAGAAAGGCTGACTGTCTGGATCAGCGGCAAGGCTCAGAGTGATCAACGTTCCAACCTCCGCAGACTCCAGTACGTCGACGCTTAGCTGTCGGTCTGGGAACGTTGGTGTATGGTCGTTCACGTCGATGACGCTGACTGTCAAGCGGACTATGCGGAAGTAGTCGACAGGACGCACGGCGACGTCGATGCGTACGACGCAACGCTCTATACCAACAGACGGACACAATTGCTCGCGGTCAACACGCGCCTTGGACCGCACGATGCCCGTCGCAGAGTCAATGTCGAACAGCGGCGTCGAGTACTGACGCATGAACGTAAAGCGCAGCTGGTTGACCACCGACGCACTGTACAGTGACGTCAGATTCGCGTCATGCTTGACGTCTCCGACGAACGAGCCGATCGGCTGCTCTTCCTCAAAGTCGTAGTTGAGTTGCACAACCGTGCGACGCGCCAAGCCCGGCCGCAGCCAGCACAGACTCCACACGACGACGAACAACGAACGGCAGTAAAACTGTCGGCAACAAGCGACGACCATCTTTCCCGCGCTTCCGCACTGAATGCTGAGCAGCTGGCGACGAGCCGGCGCCGTTCCCAAGTCGACCTTTTGTCTTGTTTCGGCGTGGATCGATGGGACAGGAAACTGGAGACGTGCAGCTGCACTGTTCACTTATTCACTGTTTATACATTATTTATACAACTGTAGGCCGACGACCGTTCTGCTTCCTGCGCGCCGTCGCCTGCGTCTGCTACCACGCTGACCTACACAATTTAGAAAGTATATGTATGCGTAAAAAGTCGAAGATAATATGAAATAATGAGGATAGTACACCGGACCGGTGACAGCAAGACTGCACTACAAACTATCCGTATTCATCAGTTCAAAAGCAAGTGAAACGGCCTACACAATTAAATGAGATCTGAGAACAGCAGCAGCAGCAGCGAGTATTGCACATATCATTTAGAATAATTTATAGCAATACTGATGTTAATTAATGTTTAAAGCTAAATATTCAGAATAAGTAGCACCTAGGTAGTAACAAAATCGAAACGCCTGCTAAGTAGATAAGTGTCAGTTATAAAAAATAGTTTTCACTTAAATTACATAAATTTAATTTTAAAAAAAAACTTTAGCAAGTAATTTAAATCCAAAACTTACGTAATATGGCGTTTGCACTAACCGGAAGCCGGATCGGTGAAGCATGCGTGTCGCAGCGGTGCCGGACACGGTATTTCTCTGGGCGCCTTTCACAATCACTGACGCCGTTGACTCAGTGCTGCTTGAGTGCGCTTTCTCCACGCATCGACCTCGCACTTGCCTATTTCATTAATTGACCACGCCCACTTCCTCACGCCTGTCAATCATAATTCCAGATGCCATGTAACCGACCACTGGCGTGCATTTTAGCAATATTACTGCAAGGCACTGTAAATCCTACGACAGTAACGGCCATTTAATTCGCGGCTACAACAATTTCTGGTAGAATCTCTGTCTCTTTCTCATTCATAAACGTACAAAACAGTGATAATTTCACAGCCGTCACTTTGAAATTTCAATACTTTTACGTATTTTTGCTTTTCATGTCACTGGCAGAAAAAAAACCCAAAAGGGATAATATTTATTGTTGTTATTATTGTTCTGTTTAGGGCCTACTGCCTACCGGTAAGAATATCCGAGAAATAGGCCTTTCATTAAACGGGTTTAAAATTCACTTACGAATCTTACGATGTCAACACTGTTAAGCTACCGCTAGGCCTATCATGTGACACACTACGGTTTCCACGTAAAAGATCTCTTTGCCAAACAAGTAACAGATAGCAGTGCGTCAAATTCGTTTAGCATTTCGTGGATACGAATACCACGCCTACATTCGCCGTGTACTCTTAGGCTTTGTGTTAATCACTGAGCGGCAAAATTGCGACGGAACAAAACCACCAAAGCTTGCAGACGGTTTCCGTTCGTTCGGTCGGTCCATTAATGGAGTGAGAAACGGGAGACGTGCACGACATTGACCGCACTGCTGACGGTGACCTTTTACATCAGCACACACAGCGGGGTAGCACTAATCTACTGTAATGATGAGCGGCCGCACCGGAGCTCACTGACTATGCGGCCTCCGTCTGTGTGCACACTGTAGGCCTACAGTGAGTCGCTAGTTGACAGCGAAAGATATTGTCTTGTGTGCGAGCACGGCGGTAGAAGACGAAGATGAACGGTCGCCTGTCATCAGTGTATGTTGCAATTTGTCATGTAAACGACACAACGCGCGCACCGCGAGAAGACAACTCTGAATCATAATGACTGTAAACCGCGCACTGCACAACGCCCAGCCGAGTCTGCATGATGCTTCTTTAACTATCTGCTTCCATCCGGTACCGTCTTATGCACAGTGGGCTTAGTTCATTACTGTCAGGCTAGCTCTGGCTAAGCAAATCTACAACGTTGTGAATCCAGTTTTTGCGTAGCCATTATGTCTACTCAAGGTGCTAAAACCGGCTGCTTTGTTTGTCATTTATTCTGCTTATGTCCAGACAGCTGCAGCACTTCCTGGATTTGATTCCGTTTTGGCTACTTTTTTGTGTAAAAATTCCTCCTTTGCCACATTTTTGAACCATCTTAGCTACATAATCTTTCTGTAATATTCTAGCTAAATGCCAGTATCTTGTTACCAAAATCCTCTGCTGGTAATCAACTTTTACGTGTCGTCAAAATACTTGACAGCCTTTGTTTTAGTTTCCTACCTTCCGTCATAAGCTTTATGAGTGTTCGTACTAACTTCGTTTACTAATGTCAACACAAAACTTTAAGCCGCTGACAAGACTAAGCTTACCGTATGTGTATGTATGGTCTAACTTTGTTCATAACGTACAATGCATAAAAATATTAAATTATTTGACCAAGAAAACTTAGTTTGGCGTATTACGCAAGTCGGTTTCTAGTGAGCACGGTAAGATAAGCGCGGAATAATCGCTGGAAGCGACAGCAGATCAAATGGACGACGAGACACGAGGCGTGCTGCTGCAGCTGCAGCTATGCAACGTCTGGTCTTGTCGCTCAAGACGTTAGTTCTAATGACGCCACATCAACACGAAGCACGTCTCCTCCAGCCATTTCTAGCTCAGACAAACTCGTTACGCAAACTGCCCTTTAAAACTCGGCTCAACGCAGACAAATTTCCCTGATGGCGAGCCTTGTCAACGACACGCGGCGACGTGCAGCATTCTCGCGCGCTGCACTGCCGACTTTACCCAACGACCGCGCTAAGCCGCTGCGCATGCCGAAACTGGTGCCGCGATAAAATCTCCTTTGCCGAGTTTAAGCCGATTGGCTCGCTCTCGAACGCCGCGGACACTGACAGTATCGGTTTGCTGCCCGAAAAGCTTTTAAGCCAGGTTGGCGAATCATTTTGTAACAGTCAGGGTCACAGTGCTCACGATACACTAGTCCATCATTTTAGAACACTATACAGCTTCAGGGTATGCTTGCTGCAAGTCATCTGATACTGTCGGATTTCTATCGAATCACACGTTTCGTGTGTAAGCAGTAATGAATTATAAATGTCGAATAAAAATGACCCCCAAAATAACGCTTTGTAAGTATACTAAGCCCATAAAATTTTAGAAGCATCGCCGTGTAAACGAAAACACGCACTGAAAAGTGAAAACTAAAAAAATAAACAACGCAAAAGTCAGCGTAACATACATAACATAAAATTACATTTATATTTTTATAATACGCTATATATAGCGCCAATTAGATCCAGAAACGCTGTGGTTGGCATGGCTTAAGTCTGCGTAAGTGGCAAATATGCTGTTGCTAAACTGCTATTGCGGAATGCTATTCACAGTTGCTTGCAACCGCATTCCATAAATAGGTCTACGTACACGCTGCAAAACTCAAATCAAATTTACAACTAATTACGCTAATTACGCTTGGGCTTACTGTCATCATCGCATCGCCACCTTTTTGCGTAGGAAAACTTACTAAGCCTCAAGAGTCAAGCCCTCTGAGTTAAGTGCAGACAGGTAAATTAAGGTAGATTTCAAATTTTTCGCCTGTTCTAGCTGCTAATTTTGTTGACACGTTCCCCGTGATGAACGGTATGATATTCCCTGTCGGCAGACCTCTTGCAGTGAAAGTCAAGTCAAACTAGTCAAACGAGGCTATTGAGATTGACATCGACGACAAAGAGAGTTCGCGCCACTCCACTCCGCGGGTTTGATGTGTGCACTGTGCTGCGTCGGATGCGGCGGCTGATAGCGCGTGCGTTGTCATAGTGATAGGTGTGATAACGGCCACTGGGCGGCGCCACTGTAGCAGCGTGTCGACACCTTGTCACGATGACAAACGAACTGATAGTCCACGGCATCACTGTGTCCTGAAAATACCCGCGGGCGGGTCGCTCGTAGGACGAAAATAAACAGCCCTCCGGTCATCACACACGGCGTTAATTTTATCAGGCAAACACCGTGTTTTAACATGACTCCAATGGGCGCAAGATTTACGGCGTCATATGCTCGCTAATGTCTGCACCAGCTGTCGCGCTATATACATTCTCACGTAGCTGTTTTTTTTTAAAAGAAATGGGTAAAATAACGTGACGGAACACTGCTGAAAATCTGCCTGCATAATTTTGTGTCCTCAACGATGTTTTATTGTGCTTTCAAATCACTAGTCTAGGGGAATAGAGACTGTCGGAAACGATACAAGACACGACGCGAATCTCTGCAGCTTAAAAATGGAAAAAAATAAAACCGGAGACTGTGGCTGAAAGTAGGAAATGAGGTTCTTGAGAGAGAAAAATCCTACTATCTAACTTATAACTTATTCATAGCTTTGAGCTCGCTCAAAGCATTTGCAAACAACTTTTTAACATTCAGGATGGCATCCTGGCAATATAACGTAACTAATTTGTTTACTCGCAAAAATCTGCTCAATGCTCATCCGTGCTCGTTTTGAGAAACTGAACGAACATTAGAGCAAATCCCCCTGAGAGAATCTTTAATAGATAGAACATTGTTTCTCTGTATCCGTCATTTTCCCTCTGGCTGCAGGGGGGAATTAAACAGATTTCACGGTCTATTGCTTGGCGTTAATTTCCAGCGAAACACTTTTGAACGAACATTAAACTGCCGCCGCGGTATATACACAGTGCTATATTGTGTAATATTTACACCAGATGTTAAATACTGTTAATGGCTTTAGATGCAGAAAGTCGATTTAACATAAACGGAGTTAAACTGCTTGTTCTATTATTCAGCGTACATTTAAAATACAAAATTAATAATCGTTTATGTTTTTGCGCTGTAGTTTTTTGTCACGCAATTTACAACACATGCACAGATATAAAACTCTCTACCCAGAAGTTCAGCAACAGCGCACGCAGGTACTTAAGAGTTCGCGGAAAAAAACATGCCAAATCAGTCACCTCCTTTTCTTTTGCACTCTACCTTTTCTCCCATTTCCATACTTTTCCAGTTCTTTCTCTACCTTATTCTTCTCTTTGACGCAGCTAATGGCGCAAGACGTGTGAGTAAGTCCAAAGTCGTTACCTGACAGCGTAGTCTGTGCGTAACAGCCAGGAATTGAACCCACAACTTCTCGATGGCAAGTTCGGCGACATAACTAGGCCTACTGTGTTATGCCACCAAGGCACACAATAAACTCAAACAAAAGTGACGTAATTTGTAGAAGTCGTGATTTACGAATAAATCAAAGAGTAGATCTAACCTGATCAGTTGTCGTGTTGCAATGCGTTGTCTCGTCTGTTCGCGCTACTGACCACTCTGCGACCACTGGCTTGTGGCTTTGTGCATTCAGCAGGCACTTGATGCTTGCGGACCACACAAGACGCTGCTGTCACACTGTGTAGCTGAGGGATGCGTCGTCACATAGTGATGCACGTACTCGCAAATGTACCGCGATACTTACACATCAGCCGGCCTTATGATCCGGCGTTAAGTTCACACTTTACACCATTAGGCCTACTTTGATTCGTTGTACAACTTGTTGTACAACTTGTTGTACGATTTGTTTCCCAACAAATCCGCAATAGGCCTAAATGTACCTATATAATGTAAAGTTATTTCGGTTATGGGTTTTTATCGAGCTAACTATCGTCACAGTGACACAGCGGTGTTTTAATACCGTCAACGGCACCTCTCCAGTGCTGGCTCTGGCCTGCCGGCAGACAATTACCAGCGAGTTGTAAGTCGCTCAGCGGTGATGCAGGGTACTATAGGGTCGATCGGCAGCATTGACTGCCAGTGACCGACACACTCAAGTCGCCATTGTGACACTCGGCGTGCGCACGATTGCACACTGAACGGAAATTGTCAGGTCCTTGCTACCAGTGGGCTAACACGCGACGCCTGTATGCTGGTGCAGGTCCATTGAGACATCAGCCACACCCACTGCTCTTTAGTCGCATCTTGCTCCTTTGACAATAACCCGACTTACAACCGTTCACGGTCAGACGCCTTGAAAATGACATTAATGAAATGAAATCCACATTGCGCTGCACTAGTTTGCAAGTGATGCATGTTGTGATGGAGTGATCCGAAAATTAGAGACTACAATTTTAAGCACTAATTTAATCAGTGGTAAGCATACAAGATTAAAATCATGCCTACTTAATCAATCATCACGTAGTAAATCGTACGAAAGGTACATAATTTGCAATAATAATATAGGCCTATATAGAGAACGTCGGTAGAGCGAGTGATTTGGCCTTGGTTTCATCGCAAAAAGTCAGCAGGAAGTTTACGTTAGTGCTATGTGTTGGCAATCAATGTCCATACACATCGCGGTTAAGCTGACAGGAGCTCGGACGTCTTAATCAGAAAATACACGACCCAGCATGTCGTAATACGAGGAGAGTTGTTTAATTACGTTGTCGAGCTATTTGCCGTGACACACTGCGTGGTCAGCAGTATATCCAGTTCCACCGACTCACACGTCTGCCGCGTGACTACAGTCCGCTCTTCTGCTGCAATAAGCTTACCGCGACGCGTGCAACCAATAATCACGGAACGACAGACATGTAATATTCTGCTGTTTATTGGCTTCAGCGCACGGTGGTGATGGTTTGTTGCTGTCAATATGAGAGCGCCAAACAATAACTTAGGTATGGATTCGAAACACGCGTTGCATCACGTGTCAGTGAGCTAACAGAAGCAGCAGTAGGATGTCATATGACATCCAGGCTATAAAGAAAAAAGAAGAGGCGTCTGTATAGATGACAATCCATGGGATGCACAGAGCGGCCTAAGAATGTTATGCAGTTCGTCTGCCAGCCTTGCTATAGGTTGTCTAATGTAAAAATGACAACGCATAATATACAGCTAATAACAATTAGCTGTCTTACATTTTTGTGTATTTTACTGCTACGCAATTTACGCCATTCGTTTGGAAGTGTAACTGTATCGACTTCGAATTTATGTTATATTTTTTTTCAAAATGAGCTTTAGACTTCTGTGATATTATTGTTGCCCTAATCCGGACTCTAATGTGCGTATCTAAGCCTAACTCACCCAAGTCACCCTTCTCATGCCTAACGATAACTGACTAATTGTGTGCATCCATGCACGCGGTCGGTCGCCTAGTGATCGTTCCTACATCAAAGCTTTATTACATTATTCACGCAGCTTTAGGTTACCGATCGCCGACGTCATCAAACACCGAATGCAAGCCTCTCTATCAGTTTCCACTTTTGCCCAAATACTTCACGGCAAGTTAGCGCCGTGCAGAGAGGGAGAGAGGCACGTCGTGACTCGTGAGAAGACGCAAGCTGCGGTCGTTGCTATGTGAATGTGATGATGATTTCATTTACTAGCGACACCTTGCGACGCCAAGCCGCACTGCATGGAATGCCGCGAGATCAGTCGCCTGTCTTCCTGCAGCCAGCGGCGAGGAAAATGAAAGAGTCCGGACGGGCGCCGTGATTCACTCTGTAAAGCACTGACGTCTAACGAAGCGAGATGCGCTGCCTCCAGGCAACTCCCAGAATATGCCAACAGATAAACATACGCTC
>Ga0209454_1002980_pt1 | contig 11869 bp, 9 predicted proteins | sample WorMetHERISLAND1_2_FD_187400 | JGI IMG/M metagenome (GOLD analysis project Ga0209454, IMG submission 187400) | Marine gutless worms symbiont microbial communities from Max Planck institute for Marine Microbiology, Germany - Olavius geniculatus... | ecosystem: Host-associated > Annelida >...
GACAGAGGGCGCCACGTGATTAATAATTTTGTGGTATTAAATATTTTACGGTGAAAATATCAGCCAATAAAATACCCAGAATATAGCTAGCTGATGCGTTTAAAACACGTCTATTGATGAGTAAAAGTCGTTTAATCAGTCGATTATTGATTCCGCTATCACCCAGTGGCGTTGCATCAAAGCCATGTCCATGTATGCGGGACGCACTTTGGGCATGGGCCTAATCTTTGATAATTTGCAAGCGAGTTGTTATACAAACTTAAAATTCTGGCAAATAATTTACATTTCAGTTTACTGCATGCTTAATTTAGTCGTTAGAACGTTTATTGGAGAAAACAATTCAATGTTATGCAACAATTTGGGGCATTGTTGTTTCACACGGTAGTGCGTAGACAAAAATTAGATAAGGTGGAAAATAAATACACTTTACATAAATCAATCGTCTTAGACACTTGCGTGCCAAAAATTATTAAAGTTGGTAGAAATTTGACAAAGTTATGACAAAAACGGTTTTTGACTGGTTTTATTGAGACACGGTGTAGTTTAGCAATAGAATTTGCCAAAATTACTGCTGATATAACACAATATTTATCGTAAATTAATGATTTTGCGTAATTATTAAAGTAGATTGTTTCAATTTGTTTGCACTCTGTATGTCTGCATTCATTGCGAGTATAAGACCGGTGTGTGTGGTGTTGTAGGCCTACTACCTAGAAAGTGACTTGGTGGTGTAACAGTAGGGTGTCGGACTTACGATAGAGAGGTTGCGGGTTCGACTCCTAATCGGGTCACTATCAAGTGGTTACTACTCGGATGGGTGATTGTCACTTTGTGGGCAGGTAAACCATCCAAGTTCAGCTCAGCCTTCCATCCCTCCAGGGTAGGTAAAATCGAGTACCGACCTGTCTGCCTGTAGTTGAGACGGGGCGCGTTCACCTGTGTCGGGTAGCAGCTAACACTGTGTGATCCTATACGACAGGCGACGTTTCGTTGCTTTGTACCATACATCGCCTTTTACCTTTAGCCTACATTTATCTGTTCCGCCTACCTGTGTGTGCTGATGTACGGCTAGCGCTAAAGTAAAGCTAAGTAAAGCAAAGTCCAGTACTTGCTCGCTATTGCGCTTCTTACATGAGATGAACTCGTGGCTAAAAGCGCTTTGACAATCTCGGAAGCAGCAGCTGATTGGCATGAGCTAATGATACTGCCGCGCACTATGCGGCCATCCGTGTGGCTACCTGTTCTAGTGCCGGCTCGTCGTCGATGTCGACGCCGTAGCGTGGCAGCTCACCGCCGGTACTTGCACCGAGCTGCAGACGACGTACACCGCTGATCGAAGACATGATTCCCGCCGTAGACTTCGCCCCCGTTGACGACGAGGTCTTCTCGGCGTCCGCGTCCTCGATCCTCAACAGCGGCAGGTCGATCTCTGTCTGTTTGTCTGCACGTGTGCGCGCGCCAATGCATTTATCACATAACACACAGCTAGTATACGCTGTTTAATTTATTTCTCATTGTTCTAGGCTGATGAAACAAAATGTTCGGCAAAAGACATCTGAAACGGACAAACGCAACTTACACAACAGAACTTACACGAAACTAGACAAGCAATATATGTGGAGGGCTGAAATCGCGAGACCTGACATCGCGGGACACGACAAAGTCAGAGCACGGTTGAGCAGAAGAGGGCCCCTTTCCAGTAGTCCTGGACAGCTAATTATTGCTAATTTGTAATAAGGAAGCAGTCAGCTTACACCCGGTAGTAGCCTAATACCCCGTTTACACGAGGAAGCATACATGAAGCACGCATGAAGCACACACCGTTATCAAGCCGGCTATAAGAGTGCATGCACGACGTGTGCTCGACGTTTGCGTCAAATTTGCTCTAAGATTGCTCTAAGTCTGTTTCATGGGCGCTTCATGTATGCTTCCTCGTGTAAACAGGGTATAACACAGCAGCGAGGACGAAGACGAGGCCAGTCAGGCATCCGTGCCAGCAATGACAACGGCAGCAGCGTCAGAATCAGCGATGGCAGCAGCTGCATCAGCCTCTGACTGTCTGACGACTGCTGCGAAGGCTAGTCTATGTGAAAAATGGCAATATCCTATGTTAGGCCATATCACGAAAAGTTGCATATAAAACAGCGACAGTACAGTAGTAGGCTAGTAATAGCAGATCGAAATTATTTCGAGATGGGTTTGTCCCCGTTGAATAAAACGTGAGAATTATCTCACAGTACTAAGCGTTCTCTCACGGCTGCACTAAACAATGCTGACAAAATAATACTCAGTCTCCATTGCACTTAGAAATGTGCAGCGTTAAAAGTTTCTTTCGGTACAATGCGATATATACCATGAGCCTCCGGAGACCGTACAATGTTAGCGAGCGTTCTCGCACATCCGCGCCGAGATAACAATAAAATAAAAATAAAAAGCCAGCTAAGACAACTGAATACGATCGCAGTCGAGTGCGTCGACTCCGTTCACTGTTTCTCACAGAACGTATAAACGTGGCGCTAGAAAGTTGTAAAAAATTTTATTTTCCCGCAGAGGTTCGCTCGCACTGCGATAATAAATCGACATTACGCGGAGTCGACGGCGACCGTCGCCAGTTGCTTTATTGTATTTTACTTTACTTTATTTTATTTTATTTTATTAATTTCATCGGCGCGCACATGTGCGAACGCTCCTTAAAGGCATTGAAACACTGCGGCACGTGTCTCCCCTTGGTTTGCAACTGTTTAATTTTTGAAGTCACTTTAGAAGCGCACAAAATCTGACTTTCGATTCCGGGGGGTTGCCTGTCCAGTAAAGTCAGTATACGTATAATATACTATAATAGCATATTATGCGTATAATGAGACGTGAACTGCGCTGTTATTGTTTGTGGCACCCTTAAATTATTACTGTCCGCGGAAGCGAAGGCACTGTTGATTTCAGCATCGTCGCCAGTTTCCTCTGTGAACACGATAACTCACGAACCGCTGCACTTAGCTTCATGAGATTTTACATGAACATGTATCTCGACAACTGCTAGAACGCTGTTGACTTTCAAGGTCAGAGGTCAAGGTCAAATCGGCTTTGTGTGTGTTTTTGCGTACATGATACTGTTGCTTGAACTAGTTGGAAGCAGTTCACAAAATGTCAGTCGCTAAGCGACGCCACTTCATTACTGTCCGCGGAAGCGATTGGCGCCACTTACGGGGAGTGTTTAACTTGAAGCAAAGCTTGACAATCTTGTTTTCTCTTAGTTTGGTGTCCCGATGCCAGTCGTTAAAAAGGTGTAAAGCAAAGCGTGATGGGTGGCCCATGATCTTACCAAGGAACGTATTGCAGATGTATTCGGAGATCTGGTTTCCGGATTTGCTTGTCTCGGCAAAGTGCAGAAGTTCGCGACTGAGCATTCGTTTGAACTGGGCGCAACACACGCCAAAACACATCACAGCATACGTGTACATTTTGAGAAACGCTGCTCTAAGATATAATGGATTAAAAGACAAAGTCTGGTGCTTCGTCGGGATCCAGAAATGTTTCACTGATCAAAATTGAGTCGTCAAAACAGAGATGCGTTGCTAGAGAGAAAATGAAAACACTTTTTTCGAGGGCCTCCAGATGCAGATACTGCGATTGATAGACCACTTACAGCATTTTAAAAAAACTATCGCTAAGACGTCGATGGCGTCTCGAGTAGTTTCTTCCATACGCCAGCGGCTGAAAATGTGAGTGGCTGGCAGATCAGCGTACTGGTGTACTATCTACGTTAATCCAAATCAGCGGCTTTCCGTCTAACCAAGAAGTTAGGGTCAGTTTTCTTGTCAAGCGGCATGGTTTTCAGGCATTAGAATGCCACTATTGTTGCTTAGGTACCAGAAAGCGAAGGCAGTATTGTTTTTAGCATCATCGCCAATTTTCTCTGCGAACACAATAACTCATGACCGGCTACACTTAGCCTGAAAACATTTTGCATAAACATGCAACTAGATAACCTCTAGATATCATGGTCATGGGTAAAAATCAAAATCACTTTTTTGTGTGTTTTGTTTTGTGTGCGTGATACTCGCGGCTACCTACCGGCAGTACTTAGCTTGACAGTCTTGTTACTTGTTAATAGTTATTAGTACTATTTTAGTTCTAAAAAAGTTTCCACACAATAACTCTCTTTCTGCCATCTTTTTATTTAAAAAAACATGTTAAAGATCGCATGCAGGTAAACTACTAACTTTTATAAATTCTGCCATTCAAGTGACTAGCTAAATTCTTACTTTGCTGGTGGCCATTTCTCCAACGGACCGATGCGTCTGCATCGTTTCCAGTTGTTCCAAACACCACTCCAGTTCCTCCAGCGTTTCCGTCACCAAACGATCGTACATTTCCTCTGAAAACGCACGCTCCGGCATTACGTCACTTGTTGTTTGCACGTAAAATGCTAGCTGATTGTAAACCTCAAAACGACGCGTATTTAGGGACCTATAATGGTTTATCATAGTTTACTAAACAAATTACATTAAGTAACAAAATGGTTGCTTGGATATTTACATAATAATTTTTTATTCGAATGTCTTGCAAAAAACGTCAGTTTGCTTGCTTTAAAATCAAATCATTATCGACGCCATTGACATCATCAGTTTTCTAAAACGCTAAGTTCTGATTTTGGTATTTTATGGCAATAAACTTATTCTATATTCTACAGTTAATCGATACTTCAGAACTTCTGACATCTACACCTGTCATAATGCATGCTGCAAGTAGCCTATTATTTATTTATTGCGTTGGTAAGGTTGAAATTGGCCGCGCTTGCATATAAACTGTGACTTTTTAGACCACTTTGTCGTTTTTCGTCGTTCTTATTCGTGTAACTGATTGACGTTTTTTTTTAAAATTTTTTACCAACTTTTTTGCTTTTTATTACTGCGCAAATAATATTTTTTATCTTTTGTTTACATCTGGCTTTCTTTACGCCCAGCAAGCTTTGACAATTACAGAGCTCTGAATAACGCATTCACATTTAGTCACTGCAGCGTAGCGAACAGAATCGTATCAGCGACAAGAGAGCGAACGACAAGGCAAACAATACGACAAAACGAGTTCGAGCTATAGCGGCAAAAAGTCAAGGACGCGGTAAAATGGGAGCTAAATTTTCTAATATCAACAAGAAATGTTACTAGATTGTGACTAATCTAATGTACTCCTCCCGCGCATCATTTTCTTTTGTATTCTTTTAAGAGTTTTTTTCGTTCCTTTCAGCTTGTATTAGAAACCCGGCGTCTAATTGAGACCCGTTTAATATTATACTAATAGTAACTGGCGTCGAGGTCGTTAAGGGAAATTGTCTCCCCGAAGTTCATAACATATTGCCCGATTTTAGGAACTGAGAGTAAAAACTTTCCAATTAATTGCCGATGACGCTTGTTGCCATTTATATTGCTATATCTCAACGCATGCGTTTATCTGACACCGTTGCAGAGATATGACGCCTCAAGCATAATTGGGTCACGACGTTGAACTTTTAGCGTCACGTGACGTCATCGGTCACGTGATCAATCGACTTCCTATGGGTGGTCCATAGTGACCATGCGTCTATCTAGCACCGTCACCTTCCGGTGAAGTTCTTCCAGGAAGGCTCTTCCGGGAACAGAGGTCGGTCGTCGGTCGCTTCTCAATATTACACTAATTTCATATACTCCTCTTCGCTACGTTAGGAATGCAGCCCGCAAGGAGTAAAAAATAACCATGCTTAACACGAATAACCCAGCTTTCAAACATTAATAATGACATTAACACTAATTTAGCTTGTTTGTCTTTTTAAAATTCCGACCAATGTCGAAAAATAAAAGGCAACTTCTTAAAAATTTGCCAATGGCCAGAGTAGAGACCTGTCATATTAAATATTGAAGATATTAAAACAGACAATTATTGATCGATTTAAATCGAACGTCTTCTCTATTCACAGGAGTATTACAATATTGGTAACGACACAGCTCACATATGCCTGCTTAAACTTCAGTATAGCACAGCCTCCCAGATGCCCATTATGAGCTAGCAATAACCCGAGATTAAAACCTCCCATCAAACGCCAAGCTCTGCCCCTGGCGCTGTTCATTCAAAGGTGACGAGTTACTTGAGAGCCTGGCTTGCTGATGTGGCGGCTGCTGAGACTGATGAGGTTGCGATGATGAGAGTAGACTTAATGAAGTGTCGTGATCGGAAACGTGAACTTGGTCTGCCGCCGATGGCGCCGACTTGTTGCAGCTATCACCGTTCACAACGCAACATCACAGTTCAACTGATTGATACGTTGAACGATAATAGATTAATTCCAGTAAACAATATTACTTAGGCGTACTGTAACAAACGCTTTGTTGCATACATCTCACTGCTGAACACAAAGCGTAAACTTTTTGAGACGGCTGCAATATACTGATCAACAAAGCGCAAACGGTGACCGTAACATTTTAACAACCTTAACCCAATGCGTGTCACGTGTACAGGGTAGGCCAAAAAATTCGCACCATATTTTATAGGCCTAGGCCTTAACTTCGTCAAATATTAACCAATTTTCAATTGTTTTTTTGTTATCAGAATCAAGAGAAAATTTGTAATAACGTAATAACACTATCACTAAAAATGCCATCATCCTAAAAGCAACAATTAAAACAAGACTTCTGTAACAACACATTTTAAAAATAATTAACAACAGAAAACTTTTGTCTCAGTTATTGTCAAAAGTAACGTCAAGTCTTAGAGTTTTTATACCAAATGTTTAGTGTGTCCGCCTTTCTGCTGGACGACGCACTTTAGCCAGCGACGCCACTGACCAATGGCGCGATCAACGAAACGCCGTGTTTTGGTGCTTTTACAAGACACAAGGTAGTGTAGCGACATAGTTAAGTTATAGTGAAATCTAATGACGTTATTGCAAATTTTTCTTGATTCTGACAGCAAACAAAATTGAAAATTGGTTAGTATTTGATGAAGTAAAGACATATGAAAAAATGGTGCAATTTTTTGGCCCATCCTGTATAGGCTATAAGTCATCAGTACACAGTTAAGATGCACAGAAAGTAACTGAAATTAGTCACAAGTTACTGACTTCGTAACTGGCAATCGACGTAAATGAGTGAAGTAACGAGCGGAATGTGGCACACACTAACTTTGACTGCTGCAGCTGGTCCGGACTGAGACTGGTGAAGGCGACGTAGTTGTTGCGAACGGTGCGCAGGCTGTGCAGGATCTGAGCGAAGGGTGTCACAATGAGGTTGTCGGGCAGAGGCAACCTGCAACGCACCCAGAATAATTGCAATCGTCACCGACAACGGTCTGACAGCTTCATTATGCCGCCAAAACGTCACCGAATATCTCCCGACGGATTTCTTTCTGTCAACAACTACTCGTTCTACCAAACAAAGCGTAGTATAAATAGTCTCCAGCATAATCGGAACATCTAACGACTATCAAATTATAGCAGATAGAAAGATAATATAGGCGATCGTTTGCAGGTACAGGTACCAGTTATATGGGCTGAAATATTTCAGTACACAACGCAACGGTAATCTGTATTTCTCATTCTTATATCAAGCCCATCACTAACGTGATTGCCACATGATGATTTACCGTAGTGAGAAAAACGACGCGCGATCCGAAAAACAAACAATTAGATTACGGTGGCGAGCCTGATCACAAATAAAGTGAATTACTGTCGTTCGATAAAGCTACAGCAAAGCAAGTGGGTAACAGAACTTGGTTGGTTCGGATAAAATTTCTTTTCAAGCAATCGCAGCAGATTAAAGTTACGTTACCATGGCAATCCGCATAGCGATCCAAATCCGGAGTTCCCAAATCCGAATCATGATCCGGAAGAAAAAAAGTTAAAAAATATTTTTGTACTAGTGCGATTAATGTAAAAAAGAAAACTAAAACGCAGTCGTCGGCCGAGATTTTAATTCTCCGAGTATTTTCTTATTTTACGTGCAATTAGGACGATAGCTCAATCTCAGCTAAGTTCGATCTGTCGAAAATGTGTTCTATAGCCGACAACAACATGTTGTAAAATTTAAATTCGCAACAAATCAAATCAAAATCGTGGCCGAAGACAGAAGGATGGCAATTGCTTCCTTAAATTTTGGGCAGTAAGAAATTTGTTATAAATGTGTCAAAAAATCTTCGTCCAGAAATGCAAAAATTGGGATTCAAAAAGCCCCCATTTTGAAAAAAAAATTCACGCAGAAAATTTTATTTCGAGCATACATAATCTCCTTTTTCGGAAATTAGCGGCTGTCTGTCGGCAAATTGCAACTTTTAACGCACGACGCCACTGACACAGAGACAGACAGATATCGATCAAACGACGTACGGCTGATCGGTACAGATGCTGCGTGACAGGCTGCGCGGAATGATCTCGAGGTCGTTGTCGAGCGACGGTCGGTAGAGGAAGGATTCGCGGCGCTGAGGGAACGCCGGCAGAATGAGGCCGCTGCCCGCGGCGCCGCCGCCTCCGCCGCCGCCATCGGAACCGACCCTCTCACCCCGCGACTCCACTCCCAGGGCGGAGGACGTGCTGCGCGACACGCCGTTGCGACCGTCGAAGCTTCAGACAACAACAACTGCTACTACTACTAATTACTACGACAATGCGATCGGACATCTTTTGCAGTCTCGGACGCACGGCCCGAACCGTTTCACTTCACAGCGCCATCTAGCCCGTCTGATTTTGATTGACGAATCAAGACCATCAAAGTGTGTAGATATAAGGTAAAACAAGCCATAGCGCAATATACAGGTCAAAATAACCTGGCAAAAAAGTTACCTAAAACACAGTTATAAGTGCCCTTGGGCCGCCTGGTCCATGCATATCTGTATCCAAGACGTCTTCTCGCATGCACAGACGTCACCCCGGAAACCTTTTCGTCTGCATCCTTTAAAACCTAACACATTCCCTCCCATTGACAAAGGTAATGCCTGCACATATAAATGTGTAATGTAACATGTTGCAGACCGTATAAACCTAAGGCAATTGAATGCAAGCGTTAAATTTTGTTGACGTTGAACGTTTTCTTCATCTAGATACTATAAAAAAAAACATTATGTCAAAAGCAAGACGTTTTCCGCTCAGTTGATAGAGAAAAGCAACCACGTGTGTTGTGGAGTTGTCCTTATTTCAATTCGATGTACGACATCACTGGCACATTATACACGCTGTGAGACAAATTCAGCCGGTGACGACACGCTATATAGACGTAACGATGGGTGAGTAATACCCCGTTTACACGATCAAGCAAACATCGAACAATCATATAGCAAACATCCAGCAAGTGCATTCAAAATACACGTGCACGACGTGTGCTCTGATTGCTCGATGTTTGCTTGATGATTAGTTGATCGTGTAAACGGGTAGGCTATAATGTAACCACTGCAGCATTGTTGACTGCAATGACACTGTGCGACAAACGACGACACTGTCAAGTCACGTGCGGACAAAAACAAAGATCGTGATTATCTTCGGGATTAAGCAGCAAAAGACGCTGTTGACAAACAGCCGCCCGCCGCAATCAGAGCTATGGGTTTACGATCTCAAGGTTTCGTAACTGACTTTCGTAATCCCCCCGCGGATGGATTTCTACTGCAGACGCTCATTGTACATTGGCGTCATTCTGCTAATCGATGTGTACTCAGGCTAACTCAGCCTCCTAACCTCAGTCGGATAGAATGTGAGTGGTAGCTTTCTTGGCGTTCAGTAAAAAGTGAAAGCTGAACGTATCGGATTAAGCGCCGTGGCATCCTCGTGCCAGCTGCAAGGCGAATCCAACAGTGTATGTCAATGCAGGCACTGGCAATGTTTTCCTCTCTGTTTACAGGTTGCGGGCTTCACAACAAACAAATAACTGACTGATTTATGTATAGATTTCTTACAACGCACTGCATGTTAAAGTAATTATTCTTCAGTCGGCTACGATTTAAATATAGGGGTGTAAAACTGAGTTTCAAAACGCAGATTTTTTTAAAGATTTTTAAGAACGTGATAAAAACTCAGAAGTCACTATGTAAAATTTATGAAATTTTTAATTTTTTTGAAAATAAAGTCATATTAATTGGTCATATTTATCCATTAGCGTATCAGACGTCTGTAGCTAATTAGAATAATGTCTGTAGCCGTCTATGTAACAGTTTGTACTCGGCTACAAAACGACATGGCAGAAAAATGCAAGCCGGGTTTCTTTTTTGTACATTAAACCTAAATATCTCAGGAAAAAAACTTTTAAAAAGACGAACGCCATTTTAGAAACAGGTTTTTCAGCACCAGCTGGCTGAGTGACGTCACTGGCGACACCTAGCACTACTAATCACCGACTACGTATCACCCAGTGTCTTTCCTTATTGGCGGGCAAATTACAGACACACCTGCAGCTTCCATCGCGGCGGTTTACACCGACCAGCAAGCAGCGTCATTATCGCAGCACAGCGAGCATATCGCGTCTAATCGCGGCGACAATTTTTCGGCTCAGCAACCGTCATCATCATCATCATCATCAACAACATCGTCGCGGTCGTGGTCGCATAATCAGTCGATTACGTCACAAGTCATTAGAACGTGGAGTCCACGACAGATTGCTGGCGTACGTAATGACGCCGACACGATCAGTGCATTAGAAGGAGAAGGAGAAGAAAGCGCGACTAAAAATACGTGCGAAAAAGTATGCTCAAACTCCATTGTACTTCGATTTGTTGAATAGACTTACTGCACGACAAGACTGTCAAGCTTGCCGAAGTCTAAAGGCGCGTACAGAGCGACGTATCTGAATGAACTAAACTGACATGGTTTAGTTTTTGACGAACTGAAGAATGGGCAAGCAGTAATACATTACTGTAGGCACCGTTTAACGTGGCGTCTGTTGCCTACGTGACTACGCTCACGTACGCATAAACCAATAACCAATAGGCTCGCTCTGCTTGCCAATTGGTCAGTTCGTCAAGAAACAAACCCGTGTCAATTCAGTTCAGTTACCTTGCTCTGCACGCACCTCAAGACTGCCCGTGTCCTCGAGTAGATAGAGTATCCTAAACACAATATACGCAATAAACCCGTGTGATTTTGACCTTTGATCTGTGACCTTCAAATTCAAAAGCCTTCTAAAAAATGTCAAGATACATCGTTGTGCAAAATTTCATCAGGCTAAGTGCAGCGGTTCGTAAGTTTTTGTGTTAACAGGGAAAAAACTCAGTGAAAATGGCGGAGTTTGAGCGTATTTATCTACAAGTAATGGTGAATAAAGATTTTCGTACGTATTTTTTTAATGTACACTTCGCTTCTAATTTTTCTGATCTAACATCGATTCGATACTTGGCTACTTGTCCAGCAAGCATTTGTCAGCGGTAGAGTTTTAATTCTCCTTTGTAGCCAAGTCCTAAGAATAGTTCCAGCAGCCGTTGGCCGTTGTTAGCGTAACTATCAACCAACGTAGCCGCAACGTCGAGCGCCAATCTACTCGTAATTAATTTTGTTTGCCTGATGATCTCGTACTATACCCTACACGCGCTCGACAGATTAGCACAATTTGCTTTAGCCACTGACAGATTACCATGTCAATCAATCTAGATTAACGACGTTTTCTAATGAAATATTTAAGCCACGTCAAACTTCTGAACCACTTCCAACTTCAACAGGACTAATATAAATGGGTTAGCATTAGAGATCTTTTTGAGTATGCGCTATATAAATTTACACTTTACTTACTTACTTACTTACTTAGTCTTTGCTTATTTCTTTTTACTGCCACATTTAATAATCTTAATTTAAGTCTTTTAAATTGGTTGTTAACGGTAGTTCACAAAAAATTAAAATTATTTAGTTAACACCTACCAGAGCAGTGCACAC
>Ga0209454_1002982_pt1 | contig 11868 bp, 9 predicted proteins | sample WorMetHERISLAND1_2_FD_187400 | JGI IMG/M metagenome (GOLD analysis project Ga0209454, IMG submission 187400) | Marine gutless worms symbiont microbial communities from Max Planck institute for Marine Microbiology, Germany - Olavius geniculatus... | ecosystem: Host-associated > Annelida >...
GCCCCGTTATATATAACGCTTGTCCCTTAGTGATCTATGGTGACAGCACGCCCGCATGCAGTCTGGGAGGTCGCAATACAAACGCTGTGGTGGATCCACATAAAAACACACCTTCGTGATCTTCGCGATCTTTGTAATAACAAAACCGTTATTTCGCTAGATAAAATCGTTTTTTACCTTTATGCAGTAAAAGATATCATATGACTTTTCTGCAACAGACGAAGCCAAAATGCACGATGCTTATCTGATGAAAACATGACAACCGTCCTATCCTTCTTAGTTAGCATTCAATCATGTGCATCGGCGTGATATTATTAAACGCGCGTTCACCACGTTTTTTTGACTCGTGTGGATTTTTGTGCCGGTAACTGATATTGTGGTCAAAACTCAGCACTTGCGACAGGTGCAGTGTATACGAAAATACAATATAATGACTCGGAGTTTACATTTGTGAGTGTATATTTGACATTTCTGATATTTTATGCGGCCGCCGATATAGGCCGCGTTATGAGTCTTGCTCGTCCGCATGTCCGTCCGTCTACCCCATACACTGGCAACTTGAAAACTAAAAACTGCATAGAAAACCCAAAATTGGCGTAAATGTTGCCCATAGCAGAAATATTCCAGTAATCAATGGGCCAATTTTCAGTTCAAGACATCAAAGTTCAGAGTTTATAGTTTATATGGTTATGGTTAGCGGTTAGGGTTGCGCACAAACCGACGGCCGCACTGCGTGGGCCGACATATTGTTTTTATAGTTGCCGTTGTTCTCCTATTTGAGATGGTGAATACGGATTTTCAACGTAGCACGTGTAGGGTACATAAGAGAGCGACTGCGAATGATTCAAATACCTTTGATCATTCATTGGACTTTATTCTGCAGGTATAGCCTACAGAGCGTTGCTGTTTTTCTGAATACACAGTTCTTCATTATTGGCAACATATTTCAACAATGCAACTATCGCAGATCGCGAATCGTCGTCGTACTCATACTGCAGCGCGGAGTAATTATTGAAAAGACTGATAACTGAAAGACCTTCCACTCCCTGTGTGGCCGCGTTTATTATGCGACCGTCCTAATAGGCCGCATTAGAGATCTTGCCCGCACGTCCGTCTGTCCCGCACGTAGAAATATCAAAACTGGCGGGCACATTTAACATGACAAAAGTAAACTTACCGGTGTGCCATTTTGCAATTCAAAAAGTTAAGCTAAAGGTTAGTTGTGGGCTATAGTTTGTCGCATAATATGTCAGCACTGCGGGTCGATATATTTTTTCGAAGTTTACTTAATAAACTCATATCCTAACTGTGTGCTGCTATATAACTTTTGCTCAAGAACGGAATATTATGAAAAGTACAGAATTCGATGCATAAGATTCCCACAGCATGCATCAATCTCAGTCATTTTTGAATCAAGAGGTCAAATAGATCACAAGGCTTTAGGAAAAATTGAACTATAGAAATCAAAGTATCTGGTCAAATATGCACAATTTTTACATGATTATGCACACTGCGGCAACTAACACATGGGAAGTAGTTTATTTTGCCGACGCATGCACGCAGCTGTGCTCTCCCGACATCGGAAATTGACAATGTCCGAGTCACGCGAATGCAGTGCTGAGAATGAAGCAGTATAGGCCTATTCCTAGCACAATACGTGCTTAGAGACGTGTGGCATTAAGCACATCAGTAACAACATGCAAAACACCAAATAAAAGGGTGGTAGATCATATTTACTCATGGGAGGAATATTCGCACTATTGCGCTGTGGCTATCCTACACAAGAAAATGCACAAAGCTTACCAAGCTGTCGAGTTCGTGATTGGCGGAGAAGAACGGCTTCTCTGCTTTAGCCTAAAAAACACAAACGCACATACTGCGCACCTTATTGTCAAACTGCATATGCATTCGTTGACGTTGGTTATGTGTTGCGTACTAACAATTAAGGACCAAAATAATTTGGTAAAAAACGAAATCAATGATCGACGCTGCCATCTGGTGAATCATAAATCATCTTTCTTTCGTAAGTCGAAAGCAACTGCATGTTGCTGGGTCAGGGACCCCCATCTAACGCAATGTGTTACTGGACTTCACAAATGTAGCTGGCAAATGGCAATGGCAGTAAAAAATTCGTCCACATCGTTAACCAAGGTCTGGTGGAATTCGCTAGATTAGATCCCCAGCCTACCCCATGTATCGTGCTAACAAATTCTGTAAAAACGCACGGATGCGAACGAACGGACAGACGGATGTCACAACACGAAAACATAACGCGTCCGCCATATATCTATCGCCGGCGGAAGCACAAAAGTACTTACAAACAGTTCGCACGAATTAATATATAAGCCGCTTTACGCAAAAAGATCAGTTAATTAGTAGGCCATTATATTTCGTAGAATGCACTTGCGCTAGCAGCTGGCAAAGTAGCAGTCTAGCGGAGTTTTTTGTCAGTTAGCAACAGTCATAAAAGATAAAACGTCACAATGCGCAGCGCATTTGCTTATCGCAGTCAAAAATCTACGCAAAACAGACGTCTGCTGCAGCACATAATGTGTGGTGCTCGTCATTGGTCGTTCATGCGCCTTCCCGCGCCGTGCGTCCGTTGTGCCCATATGGTTTGATCTCGGCCACTGACCCTTTGTTAGACGCTCAACCCGGCGGTTGTTTTCATCATCGTAAGTCTAGGATTGAAGTGAGCTACGCGTCGTGCGTTGTATGTTCATTTAGGTCGTCGTCACACAAACGCAGCTTCATATCCATCGCGTCACGCGTCGTCGACCAACCCGCAGCCCCGACCGGCTGACTGGCTATAGTTTGCTCGCATTCACAGCGACCGAGCGACCGGCTTTATGACTGCATGACACAGGCACCTGTGCTCGGCGCGCCAAATAAACGGGAGAGGAGGAGGGCGACAAAAAACTTGTGCATGGGGGCGACACCATGACCAAAAGCGTTTGATTACTGAAGATTTTTTGCATCTTGGCGTCCTAATGCAAGTCGCCAAACCGAAGAGTACCAAATACAAATACGACGTTGTGCAAGTAAGTAACAACAACCGCACAGTTTTAGCCTCAAAGTGCGTCAAAAATTGTTCTAAGATCAGCTCGATGCATCGCTAAAAGATCTTTGGTACATGTTGTCACTTGTATAATGAGACACTTGTATTTTATTTCACTTGGCTGGGGAACTTACAGAGCAATTCACAGACTCGGTAGCTGGATAGTGGGGTGAACAAAAAAGAAAAGATGGAGAAAGGACAGAGAAAGAAAGAGAGGAAGTGGAAAAAAGAGAAAATAAGAAAATAAAGCAAGGTGGCCCCCACATTGATGTCTGCATGAAGTCAGCGCCGACGTGCAAAGGAGAGGGTATATGGGGCAAGGGACAGGGGTGGAAACGCTCAGCGCCGCTGTTTTTATCATCGACGCCTTTTGTCATGAAACGAAAACACCCATCGACGACTGAGCGCCGGTCTAGTGAGCATATTACGACGATACAGCGTCACGCACAGGCAGACTATATACATGGCGCATGTAATACATTACAGCACTGCTCCTCTTCGATCCACGAGTTAATTCGACGTCAGAAGTCGCTCACTGTATATGACATACACCATGCGTAACCGTTCTGATGGCAATGTGCTTCTTAATTACGATTATACCACACTTGAGGGCTACCGCTATATGCTAAATTCAATAAATCGTGCGTTACGGTCGCACCGTTGGGTCACTAATCTCCGTTTTGCGTACACCCTGGAAGAATTGTTATACGATGAGAAGCCTCCAAAGCCGTGACACAGTGCGAAAGATTGAAAAATCTCAGAGCAACTGCCATCAACAGGATACAAAGACGAGATAACAACGTTAGTTAAATATTGTTAAAAACTGCGCATTCACTGTGAGTCGTGCGTGACAAATACGTTGGCTGCCTATGTAAGCCCAATGCTGACCTATGAATCCCGTACGAGACAGAGAGACAGACGGACAGACGGACGAGCAGCAACCGTATTCAGCCTATTAGAACGGCTGCACAAAAATTCAAAAAAGTACGAATGTATTGCTATATATGAAAAAATAAATCGAATAGACGAACCGACCTGGTTGGCGAAGACTCGGATGTCTTCGTTGAATGATTCGGACGAGCAAACGTCGCCGCCGGCAATACCTGGCTCACGCGGCGTGCACGTCGCCAGCTCACATTTCTCGAATATCAACGCCAGTAACGGGAACAACGGGTGACTACAAGCAAATAATTACACACAGACACCGAATTACAACGTTTTCCTTCCAACATACAATCATCGCGACACAAATCTCATGCACTCGGTTCACTGTTGTCGTTTGCAACAATCGCGCTCAGTTCATTATTATTTTTTGAAGTTATAAATCGAAGAATGCAAGCAAACCTTAGCAAGCAGATGTTATTTCTGCAGTTCCACAAAACATGTAAAATAAAACCACAGAATAAGTGTGTTAAGCTGTCTAAAGTGGCATAAGTTCGCAGATTTCCACCACAGACGAAGACTGCTTACGATATATCGATTCAGCGTTACCGCTAACGTTTCGTGCGTCTGTGGCGACTGTCAATAATCGCCAAAAATAGAAGTATTTTCCATTTAAATAAAACTTTATTGAACTCACTTACTCATCGTACTCCAGACAGTGGTGTAACATACACACAATGCATACACATCAGGATCGCGCAAGCGTTAATATCGATATGCTTCAGTTGAATTATTGTGTCCACACATTCCACGTTGCCCCATGCACTGCCGGGTTAAGTTGCACAGTGCACTCAGCGGCGCCATGCAAAGCAAGTGATCATTCGTTCAGTCATTCATTTATCAGAACGAGTACGCTACAGTCGCATATATCACGATCAGGGACGGCATCGCACGTCAAAATGATCGTCTTTTTGCTTCCTCGTAATTCATACTGCAAAAGTCCTATACATCAACGCCCGCTTGAAGCAATTGTGCAGTCTTTCATCACGCTTGGGCACTCGCCGCTTTCTTCTGACGCGCAATTGACGAGTCATGAACAGTGCCGTGTAGTGCATCAGCGTACTGAACCGAGAAAAAACATATCAGACGAACTATACGACGTCGTTATTCTTACAGAAGACCGGTGTATACTGTCATCAGCAGTAGTAAATTTATTTTCAGATGTTAATGAGTTTTCATCTAGTTGGACCAATTTCTGTAATGTCTGGACGGTATTACTGCTAGATGTTCTGTGCTTCTCAGTAAGTCGCATCTTCTTAAAACACAATACGACTCCAGTTAGTTGTCTAACTAGACGTTCAAGGTGGAAATACAGTAAAATGAGAACAAAGGCACTTTTCTCTGCAAATTCTATGCGACATATCGACTACGCAGAATATAACACAGCAGCAGCAGCTATTTTTAACGTTTTAGACATTATAAAGCATATAAACACAGTCGCAAACATGACGAAAGAAGGCTGCAGAGTCTGTTGGATATAGTCGGCGTTGCTTGCTATCGTCTGTCGACAGCGTCTGGCTATATGTAGACACTCGACCAATGCCATGCATGCTGGTCCAGCACTCGGCGCCTCGCAGCATTGCAGTTCCAAGACGGCGCAAGGCAAGCAGTGATCATAAAACTGTCTCCACGAGCAGGGCACATGCACGCCAACCGTCGACCGACCGACCGGCCGGGCACTGTCGGTCGTGAACCCGGCCGCCGCCACACTTCCACTGCTGCCGTCCTGCGAGGACCACGAGCCTCTATTCCCCTTAAACCATTGGAACAAGTTCCCTGTCCCTCCTTTCTCCCTCTGTCTCCCCTCTTTCTCCTCCCGCTCCTTTCCCTCTCCTTATTTTTTGCCCATTTTCCGTTTTTTTCGGGAAGAGGGAGGGCTTTTCGCTGAATTTAGCTACAGGATGGCTGGAAAACTAGCCTATAAACGCTCCTTCAGTTGGGTCTGGGTCCCCACTCCCCAGATGCCGTCCCTTTTGAACATTTTACAATCTATAGGGTCAGAACTTAAAACGCATTTCATAGCAAGATGGAGACAAGTTGATACAATCATAAGTCGTAAATCATAAAAACTTTCCACCTCCTCGAAAGGCTGAAAAATCTATACCCCCTTACTTTATACGATGGAACATTTGTTCCGCGACGTTTATGCGGTGTAAACGCCCCTGTAGGTCCGGAATCCCGCCGCATGGAAACAATCTTCTCGGCGCCATCGCGTGACGCGCTTCGCCGCAAAAAAAATCGGTGCCGTGTGCGCGGGCTGAACAGAGCATGGTTGTAGTACAGCGCCCGCTAGGCACGGGCACTCGGGGAGCAGCATGTAGGCGCACCTGGCAGCCGACTATTTATCATTCGCCGGCCGTCTAGCGCCACATCCGAGTCCTGTCAAACTGTCCCGGAAATTTTTCCGGGCGGAAACAAGCGTGCTAGAGATTAATATTGATGAGAGTTGCTGGCTGGCTGGCTGGTTGCAGTGTGTGATTAGTAACGTCATCTTTGACGAGCGCCGTACACCGTACGGTACGTTTGATTATCATAACGACGACGTTTGCAAACAATGTTCTCCTGCTCCTACGGGCTTTTGTCCGCACGCACGCACGCTTTCCTGCATCCACGGTTATATTTATAGACGTGATAGACGGCGTGGCTGAAAACGCCGTGCATCATCGCAGCTTGCACGTACTATTGCAGTTCATTCAGTGTATAAAATACCAGCAAATTCTACATTATCTTGACACAACCGCGCGGTATTACGTGCATGGTGAACGCAAACGTAATCTCTGTATTACATAATATTTAGATTTTTATACAGTCGAACGTAAACAACGTTGTCAAATCAACGTAACCCATCGCCATGCAGACACCACGCAGGTTTCCGATAGTCCGCTATATACCCGGTACATGTACACCGTTTGTCGTAGTTAGCCTACCTGTAATGTTTCGTACGTTCATGCGGTTGATATTGCAGAATGGCGATATTAGAACGCTAACGTAAATAATAGGCCTATTAATTTATCAACAGCTTAAGGCTATTGTGTGGCCGTCCTAAGGGGCCGCCATTATTGGCCTTGCCTGTTTTCCCGTCTGCTGTAACTCGAAAACCAATAGCATAGAGAAGCGAAAATTGGTGTAAACGTTCCCCAGAGCAGGTGCAATCGACGTGCCAATTTTGAGCTCAAAGGTCGAAAGGTCAGGGGTACGGCCGCATAATATGTCTGCACTGAGCCGACAGTTTTTAGTGAATTACGCGAAGACTATACCTGTAGATGGCGTCTTTGTCGCGTTTGAGCAGACTGTCGACGGCAGCTACGGCAGCGGACGACGACGAGTTCATAGCGGCGGCGGCCGCAGCAGCAGCAGCAGCAGCACCAGCCGTGTATCCACCAGCACCGGCGCCAGTACCAGCGCTACCGGCGGCCGGGTACGGGCTGGCCAGCGACGCCGTGGATGGGTGCGGACTGTAAGTAGGTGATCGCGGCAGAGCGGCTGACGGCTGCAACGGCAGGCTGCTGGCCACTCGGCCGCCGCCGCCGTGATGACCGCCCGGGGTCAACGCCGGGTCATACACTGGACTGGACATGCCGTCGATAGGCGGCGCCACCGGCGCGTAGTGACCACTCATCTCTGTGTCGTACTATAACATACACACAAACTCCGACTCGTGCAATTTATCACAGTTTCTCCATGTACGTTATCATGCGACTGAAACTGCGCGCCAGTCTAAAAATGAATCAACTAGATGGCAATATGATAGTAGATAATATAGCTTGAGTTTTGTCTCTTTTACGGATTTTTCTAGCTGGAAAAAATATAAAAATGGGGATACATAACAAATCTATATTACACTAAGCCTATTTATACAGTAGGCCTATAGTGCCCACTGTCCTCGTCGTAACGCAGCTTATGTTATTTTGAACACTTCTGTTACGGTACTTACTCAGACTACTTACTCATATAGCTCCGTATTAAGACTATATTTTACACATTAAATTAAAATTATTTTACATGCTGTGGTATTGATGGTTTGAACGATTTTGTAGTAACTTACATACAAAATTTTACTGCTTACGTTAATTTCATGCCCTAATCGTACAGCATGAGATTTTATATGAAAGAAATTCAGTTGAATCCCTGCACAGGCCTATACTGCTTCGCGCGTTACCATGTAAGTGTCTACAGAGTTGTGAGAAATAGATGACTATAATTATGCATGCGTTAGGGCTACTTACTCGTGGTGTGGACATTGTCAGTGGACAAACAGTGGCAGTGGCAAACTGAACATGCACGGCCGAACTGCAGGCCAGAAGTCGTCTATAACTCCACTTGACAGACCGCTGCTGTTCAGATGCAGACGTCAAGCTCAAGCATACACGCGAGACGGATTATGTCTAAGTATAACAGTAATTCTCAGCTCTAGATGCGACTCGCTATAATCCACGGATTCGCAACCGGAACCGGAAGTCGACGAGACAAGCGGAACGGAAACAGAGCGAGAGATTCGTGCACGCGAGAACGACGACCACAAACTCAGTGCAACAACGAGGTTCGCGACGAAACCTGTAGAACCTTCCTAGGAGGTCGTAACCGGCAGGGTTAGACAGATTATCAGCGGGCAGGAGGCGATGAGCATCAGCTGTCGTATATTATAGTAGACGACGTATACGGTCCGAGTAGTCGATGATTGCCGGTGCGATGTGGTCGGTCGCTGGCTGCACAGACGGACGGACGGACGGACAGGCGATGCAGCAGCGGCGCCAATAGCAGCGAGCGAATGACAAACCGGTGTCGACATACAGAGCGCTATACGGCGCACTGTGCTGTGCTATCGGGCGGGCGGGCGGTTCCACGCTGCAAGCCGCCGACGTCAAGCTGTCAATCACACGACAGACGAATGGTCGTCGACGTCGACCTCGCTGCCTGTGACTGACTGACCGTCGCGCTGTCCGTCTGTCTGTCTCAGCTGTCGCTCGGTGTCAACACGTCACGTGGCCGCTCTGCCGTGCTCCGTCAACGCCACGACGACGATACGGCCTGTCCAGCCATACATCATCCTATCTATCTGTACCACGCTATCACTGCCTGGCGGGCTGTAGGCCTAACCCTATGCTTCAGACATTAGCTCGTATACTTTCACTGCAGCGCAGACTGGCCGGATGATGACGTCCAAATTAAGCGCAGAGCGCAGTGCAGCAACGTAGCATTAATGAGCAATCGTTTACAAAGTTAGATGTTTTTTTTTTAAATTTTATAAAGTCATGTCAGAAAGTACTGCTGTTTGAAAATTATTAATTGGTATTTCTTGAATTTCTAGTGCTTTGTGTGCGTTTGTCACATTTATTAAAACATACGGTTTACTGTCGTGTTCCAGTTCCACTCAGTCGACTATTCCTAGAAATGCGTTATTTTAGGCAGCATGAAACATCTCTATGACGATGATGATGAATGATGATGACGAATTGTGTCATTATCTAAACGTCGTCGTCAATTCTATACTGCGCCTACCGGAAATATAAAAATAATTATTTATAATTTCAGAACGTTTAAGGGCCTGTAGTACAGGTGCCTATGGGATAAGATGTGCAGTGGACTCAAGTCGTCGATTGGTATTTGCATGACGATATACTAAGCATGCTATTCACAGCGACCAGATTCGCTCGTCAATGAGATGCTGCTAGCGCGAGTCAAGAGGGAGTCATAATATTAAGTTGAGCAGAAGCTGATTTAAGGCCTATGTGCTCTGACCGCTGCTTCAGTGGGCCTGCAGTCTGGATTGCAGCACGGCGATGACTGCTGCTGCACTATAAGATGCTGCTGCTAATGATGATGAGGGTGAATGACTTAAATTATCTCTTGTCAGAAGTCTCGACGTTTATTTTTGTTCGCCTCGATGTGTCACTGAAACGTTGCTGAACTTCTCACAAAAGCTAGGCCTATATGCCTACTTTTTAGTTTAAAGAAACTTATACTTTTTACGCGCGAAAGCAGCTACTTTCAGCGCGTCTTAGCCATCGCAATTCTGTCCGTCTGTCTGTCCGTCCGTCTGTCTGTCACACGGGTGGATCAGTCAAAAACGGTGCAAGATAAAATCACCAAATCTTCACCTCGGCTGCCTGGAAGACTCTAGTTTTAGGAACCGTAAAGCTTTTTCATAAATTCAAAAGGGGTCACTCCGAACGAGGCCGCTAAATGAGAGCGGGTGGGCAAAATTTGCGATTTTTGGCCAATAAGTCGCTGTATCTCAGTAACGGTGCGAGATAGAGCTTAGGTTACTATTAATCACTAATAGGAAGTCGTACACTGGCTATAGATTGGCGCCGAATTCAATGACCTTGAATGACCTTGAACGACAAAATCGGGGGTTTTATGGATTTTTTGGCGATTTGGGGCTGCAACACAAGTCTATATAATTCACAAGGTTGCGCCACGGAACTATCGTTATGCAATCCAGATAAAGAATTTGGTATATGTATATTAACTTAGCGTGAACACCCCAATTTTCAGCTGCTAAACTAATGAACCGGAACTGCTATAGGCTTTCGCGAGTCTCGTGAGCATTAGCTCAAATTTCTTGTTTACTCACTCATTTACTCACTTAAAACGATGCTTCGCTTGTCAACATTATTCGACATTTAATAGCTGCAAACACGTTAACATGTACGTTCGTGGCTATTTGAAAGCAAACAGCCATTAAGCTAAGCGCGTAGTGCGATAGGCCTAGCTGCTGCAACTGACGTGCGAGACTGTCCATGACTGAAACTACAGCAATAAGAACGCAGCGTTACGCCTGCAGCTCTATGGGCGGATGGCCGCAAAATATGTCGGCACCGGCCCGATATAAAAGTTACAGTTTCGTTTCGGTCTTATCGCACAATACATGCGCCAAGTTATCGACGTTTTCTGTAAATTTAATGCTTTCCTGACATTCTCCAGGATGGAACTGGCAGAACTGCCGGCAGTCAGTGAAATCAAACACGATCACCGACGAGAGAAGAAGCGTTACCGATAGGTAGTAGAATGTTGCAAAACAGAGGCGCCTCCTGGCGTATAGAAAATAATCACACGCACGCGCATTCAGTCAGATGACATAAAATTTAAAGCTGACGTCATAACTAATTCTTTTCCCCTTTTTAAGGCAGAGAATAGGCTAACACTGGACAAAAAATGTCACTCAGAGTTCACGTGTCTGTCCGACATTGTCTGTATGGACAAAACAGTGACCCCAAATTATGCGCTGTGTTTAGGCCTAAACGAATCAGACGAGAGGGTCGACTAGCTGGACTGAAAATAGGCCTGCAGGATCAGGAAAATGACGGACCAAGTGCCAACTGCAACTTTCTGCAAGCGTTGATTCTATAAGAGCGCCTAGTTTTTAACGTTGCAGTAGGGCCTACCACTACCAGGTAGACCTACATGTAGGCTATGATCTCGCAAGAGTCCAAGTCCAACGAAAGCAGGCTTCGAAACATCAATCGTTTCTAGCCTAGAAGAGGGGCGACGGCACAGCGAGTTGGTCGTTATTTCGGACAACGAAGCAACTAGAGACCCGCGTAGAGTCAGTTCGGTCATCGCGCATAGATCGGTGTCCGGACATTCTTCCCCCCGGTCACGATTCCCCCTAGGACATTCTTTCCCCCGGTCATAACTCCCCCTTTTACAGTGCGGGTGGCTAATACACTGTGTCCCAAAAAACATCCCCGACATTTTCGATTGTAACGTGAAGAAGGATTATCGGATTTTAATAATTTTTGGTACGAATATTCCTGAGACAACTTGTCGTCAAGTGACAATTTAATTTCCCATCTAGCTCAACATCTGTTTCTACACTACCTGGGGAAAATAGAACAAACAAAATATCACTTTTTTATTCAATG
>Ga0209454_1002984_pt1 | contig 11864 bp, 5 predicted proteins | sample WorMetHERISLAND1_2_FD_187400 | JGI IMG/M metagenome (GOLD analysis project Ga0209454, IMG submission 187400) | Marine gutless worms symbiont microbial communities from Max Planck institute for Marine Microbiology, Germany - Olavius geniculatus... | ecosystem: Host-associated > Annelida >...
ATCTAACACTTCTCCACCCTAACAACCTTGCATGTTCTATAACACACTTGAACTGACAAAATTATACTCAACTGATGAGTTCAACTGCTAGGATAATAAATGTTTTTACTAGCCTAGAATAGTCGACTCAGTGGCGTCGTGGCAGGAAGCCTTAAACAGGAGTTGCAATTGCCCCTTTAAGTTTTGTGCTGTCGGAAAAGTTCGTTTCTGTTGGACATTTTTCTTCCAATAATGCAGAATGTAAGGTTAAAACACATTCTGGGGAACTTGGGGACAAAACTAAAATTGTGAACACCCATAGTCTTCTCTGTTAGAAATTCGCAGTTGTTCGTTAAAAATTGCAATTTTCTACCCCTACAACATTTTGACCCACAACGCAGATGAATCGACTAGTTGTCAGTATAGCTGCAGTATGAACACGACTCAATCTAGCAACGAAAGGATTAGCGTTGCCATCTGGCGAATAAATATATAAAATCGTATAGCCTACTGACAGAATTCAAGTGAATCGAAGTTAAAACTCAAACCACAACATCTGAAAGAAAAGCAGCACAATAAAATTAGCTGTAGGCCCCTACGCAGTGTTCGCTAGCAATAAATTGCGTAAGCTAATTACATGTAGCTACCTGTTGAGTAATTTGTAATTTACAACAATTTCCACCGACAACAGTAGGCCTATTTGAACTTAGACCTATTTCACAACAGGGAAGGCGCTCGTGAGAGTGCACGTCCCCGCCAAGTGAAGTAATTTAAACACTACTACTACTATTACTACTACTACGCCTACCATTTCTGTTGATTTTTGGCCAGATTCCACAACTATCGTCGCCATGGCATCAAAGGTCAGTCGTGGTAAAATTAGATTGGCCTTATCCAACAGCCCGTCCCCCAGTAGGCCTAAGCAATATAGTTAGGTTGCAAACACGCCAGAGGCGAGTCCAGAATTTGGCAAAAAAAGTGGGCTAACGAGAGACCAGAAGACCCCTAAAGCCAAAAGTTTTGCCTATTTTCATACAAAATAGTGTCAAATGTCGAAGATTCAGCCACGTAGATCTGCCACTGAAAATACGTCGTACTTGGTATGCATAGGCTATGCTTATTTTGACAGTGCAGGTTTTCAACTGTGTAATTTCCCAATTTCCATTAGCCTAGATGTTTGGTAAGCTGATATTGAATTCACGTCAAACACGTGGTATCGGTATAGGCCTATTAAAATAATCATTCCTACTGTTTGTATATTTATTTGCACGTGTTTGTAGCATATTGTGACGTATAAAACCTGACATATAGGTCCGTCCCGCACGGCTTAAACACAGTAGCAGTTCTGTAAAATATTTTAACATGTCTGCAACGAGACAGTTGCAGTTGCACGGGCCTATATATGACTACTGATGGGAACGTGCAGGCATTAAAGTGGGCGGCAAGCTGAATGGAGGGATCGATGCGTCGTGAGCTGAGACATACAAGATAGGCTGGACGAACGGTTAGTGTGATGACGGTCGGTTAAGCCGGCTGCTGATGCAGGGGATTACTGGGATGTGATGACGCCAGCTGATTCAACAGTCGTCATGACGCCATGTTCCATTAGACAGCCAGCCACCTATATGCCAATAGGCCTAAAGTCCACTAACACTCAACAAAATTTGGCAACATTTATCAGTTTTAGTACCAACAGCGTCAGTTTATTTTAGTTCTCTATATTAACAAAAATGGACTTTTTTCAACCGTTGTTCCCAAAACACTACGAGTGAGCGCAGTTGTGCCGGGTACTTCATAAAACAGAACCACTTTGTTGGACAAAAGTAGGCTTATTGATTTAATAGGCAACAAATTTGGCACAAATCAACGTCATTTCATTTTAACATAAAATTGTACTTTATTTGAAGCAAATTCGTAAAATAATTAGACTCGATGTGAAGAATGAATTGCTTTTTATCCGTGTCCAATTTAGTGTTAATCTGATCAGTACTTTTAAAGTTGCAGTTCGTAAAACAAATAAGTACCGTTTTCTTGGCCTATCATGCATATAACAAACAGCGTCAAACAGATCGCAAATTCGTGAAAAGACACGGAACTGCAGCGCGTGGCCGGCCACATTGCCGGCTCTGCATCAGAATGCATTAGCGCGACATCCGTCGTCGACGTCCGTCGAAATGCTAACGACGTCGGCGACTAATGATAGGAAGAGGACGACGACGATGGCATCGTGTGCTTCCGTCACCGTGGCGACTTCACCCTGTCCTAGAATACCTCGAGGACAGGGCGGAGTGGGGGGATCACGCTGCATAGATGCCCCCTCCCATTTCCGTGCATGCGGTGTAGCCAAGTCTCGACGCCGGTTGGGAATGATCGATAAGTTGGTTGGCGACGTCGTAGATCGTTATTGACGCCGAGGCACGCGGCGGCAGACCAGCGACCACGGCTGACGAAGGGGAACGGCGGAAGGGCGAGTGAGATGGGCTACGGCGTGCGCCGGCGTTTAACAGGCCAGGATGTGAGTGTATATATAAAGGCACACACTCTGGCTGGCTACGTGCACAGCTGATAACACGGCGAAAGCGGCAAAACGTAGCTTACATCCACACGTCGGTCTAGATGGCTACCGGATGTCAGCGTCAGCAGCATGGTGAAGATGATGACGTCAGCAACGAATCGTCGTTCAACATGGCAGCGCTGGATCAGTTCGACTACATCCGGTTTACGACGACTGACATGAACGGCATAGGGCGAGGTGTGTCGGTGCCTCGTCGACACGCTGGACATTGCTTGCACGAGGGCCTCGGCTTCTATGCAGGTAGGGTATATTTATGCTACAGTCGCCGAGCATTCAAGCGATCGCTTGAGCCATAAATACACATTGGCAGGATGAAACGACAATAGCTAGTCGTAGCCTTTGAGTCCTCTATGGCTAATATTATGCCAAGCTCAAGTTACAGCGTGTACAAAGCAACAGAATTTTTACTGAACTGAACTGAAATTTTAGTTCATTTGCGTTGCACAGACTGTGCAAAGTGAATGGACTGGCAGTTCAGTTTATTGCGTTCGCCCTGTACATACCACGAGTAAATGGCCAGCTTACTCTTAACGTGTACAGTAGCTAGCAGCAGCGTGCTAGGCCGATCTCATAGGCCCACAAATAGCACTGATATAACATGCTGTGAAATAAGAAATACTCTTTCTGTACTGAATCTGTGAAAGGTTTTCGAGTGTGTGCCTTGTCTGAAATTGGATCGCTTAGGAAGAAACGTGGCAGACAAATTTCGGTAAACTTGTAACTTGAAGAAATTTTGACAGAATCGCAACAGCAGTGTCAAAAGGTCATTTACTGTGTCACGGTTTTGTATTGTGAATTATCCATGCGTAGCATAGTGAAGATTTTACTATGTACCGTAGCCTACCGTGCCTGCATAATGTTATTCTGTTTTCTCACCCACGTTGCAAAGTGCTAAAATGCGAAACGAAGTGTGAAAATGTAGCCTGCACAGTGATAAACGACAACAAAATAGAGATCCAGAGAGCAAAGTAACCACTGAGTGATTGACAGGCAATTAACTATGGCTGTATAGCCCACTGCATTGCATGGCTGTGACCTTCATGTGTAACTATCGTAATCTACTGTTTTTTATGCTGCACGGACGTCGATTGGGCTGACAGCTGCTACACTGTTACACTAGGTCTACATCTGATAGGCATGTGGGTATCCTATTAAGCCATACAGGTTTTCGAGTACACTACCATGTAGGCCTACTAGCATTATAGAATCGGCCAAAAAGTCAGCCATCACCGAGTTTTTAGCCGACTGTACTAACGGTTGCACTAATGGTACGAAGTGGTGTCCGTCTGTCCTTCTGTTGTCTGTCTGTCTGTAACGCATGCATTGTGGCTAAACGGTATGTCTTCTCGAAAAAAACTTTCTGAAGAAGCAATTAGGATTGCTAGACCGGCGACTGCTAACATGTGGTACCAACTTTGTCCGCCTACAACTCCCAGTTTTCCCTAAACTACACACCCATATGCTTATATTGCGAATTGCTGCCAAATCGCTTTGGTTAGTGACATGATTACTACCTACAGTCCATAGAAACTTGTCAATGCCCTATCCAACGTACCATCGCCGACCCTTTACAGACGCCTGTTCTCCAAAAATAGAGGTTCAACAGGTTATGCCCAAACATAACATGTTGTTAGACAGGTCGGCTATCCCAACGATAGCTGAGCTTTTTTAAAATCACGTCTTTTATCAACGACTAGCGGGTTTTCAAAATACTTCTTTCACCGGAACACCGAGTGATAAATTCATGTTCAACGTAGGGCAAGTTTTAAAGCTTAGGCCTGATGTCAACATGTAGGCCTATATATTCTGTGTTGAAGGGCTCATAGTCAGTGCTTGTGGTTACAACAGCGGTCCCATGGCGTTTCCAGCATGACGTGTATACACAAACCACCTAATTCGAGTCATTATGCGCTAGGCATGATAGGCCTAGTACTTAAGCTTATCATTCTGACTGTACTGTGAGTTACTGTAGGCATAATGTCGCTTCATGGCATTATCGCGAATGGAGGCTGCGGTGCTGCGTGCGACTGTTGCGTTTGCAGCCTTATGCGTGTATGCATGTGGATAACCAATTATTGCGAGCCGTGATTGATAGCTTGGCCAGGAATGTTTACTGTCAGTCAGATAGACGAGTAGAACACCAATCGTCCAAAATGTGACTGACAGGTCATTTCGAGTAACTTACATTTTCTCCTAATGGCCAACAGTAAATATAACGGGCGAATATAAAGCAGAGGCGTGGCGAGTTCAGAAAATGAAAGAGGTGGGCAAAATTTGCAATTTTTTATACAGACAGCTGCAAATTTGAAACAAAATTGCAGTGCTCCAAATTTCTACCAAGTGAGGATTTTGGCTCCAAATTGTCATGTTTGGTGGTTTTAAGAAAACTTGTTGACAGGCCAAAATTGGGGGAGAGGACAATTGCCCCCACACCTGCTACGACACCACTGGTCTTAGCTCCTTGACACATCTTACAAAATGTTGTTTTTGTATTATTAGCTAATAATGTGTACATCCGCTGTGCACATATTTGTTGAGTACGGACGTAAACTTGACAAGAGTGCAATTATGCAACAGGATAGACTGCACACTATACACGACTTTCCCGCGTAGCCTCATAGTGCATTGTGTTCAGCAACATTTAAAATTTTAAAGCATGACGTATTCTCATTAAATTTGTCCAGCGGGCGTACTAACTTGCGTCTGGTTCGACAAAGATCTTGCTTCAACTTTAGCATTTAAGCCACAACCCTATAGTTTTTTGTATTATCCCTGAACTGAATATAACGGGCGTCGTAAGTAAGTAAGTAAGTACACTGTGTCCCAGAAGAGCATCCCTGACATTTTCGACTGTAACTTGAAAACCAATTATCAAATTTTGATAATTTTTGGTAATTTTTGGTACGATTAGTTCGGACGCAACCTGCCATCAAACGACTGTTTAGTTTATCACCTCAGCCAGTGTATGCTTTTGCACTACCTAGGGAAAGCAGATCAAGCGAAATATGTGTTGAAATAAACAGACAAACTGAAAAAAACATTCCCGACATTATCGATTGTAACTTGAACAAAGATAAGTCGATTTGATTTTAGTAATTTTTAGCAGAAATATTTCTGACACAACTGGCTATTAAATAAGTGTTTTAGTTTTCACCTCACTTAATGTCTGCTTTTTCTCTACTTGGAAAAAGCAGACCAAACATAATACGTGTTAAAATGAATGAAAACATCAATAAACTCCATCTATTCTAATCTGTGGGCCCCAACAGCCAGTCTATTACAAGGTTTGACTGTTTTGCAGCAATATGTCTACCAGATAAAGTTTAGGAATGTTTGTAAAGTCAAGAAGCGACTGGTAGAGCCTGGATTGGTCTGGAGCAGAACATTATCGATACTGCTGTCAATGAATGGAGAAAGCGTCTCCTTGCCTGTGTTCGCATAGTCGTCAAACGCTTCAAGTAATTTTACTGCAGGCAGTTGAAATATGGTCAGCTGGATGAATTGTCAGCCAAAGTGTCAGAAATGTAAACAAAATGTGTTTTTGCGCGTTATGCTAATCAAGCAATCATATCGCATTAGATAAAAAAGTGATATTTCGCTGGTTGTGATTTCCCCAGGTAGTGCAGAAACAAACGTTGGGTGAGGTGAGAAAACTGAATGGTCATTTAGTGGCAAGTTGTACAGGAATATTTCTACCAAAAATTATCAAAATCTGATAATTGGTTTTCAAGTTACAGTCTAAAATGTCGTGGATGCTTTTTTGGGAGACAGTATAAATAGATAAGTAAGTAAATCTTTTACTGCGTAAACAAATGTAAATGCGAAGACACAAAAAATAAACACCCAAAAGCTACACAAATTTGAAAAGACAATATGGTGTTAACATAGGAGCACTCGAAAACTGAAAAGCACAACTAGGGAGCTGTAATTGACGTCCACGGGCACGTAACGCTTGATTACAGTTTTTTTCCTCGGGTAGCTTAATGCCATATTCATGCCGTCGCAAATGTTCTACTCAGGAATGTCCGGAGTGACTGTGAAGTCAGACCCGATAGACACGGACGAGATCCGTGACGTGAGTGAGTGTAGAAGACTGAATGACTTGCCATGCAGTTCTTCGTCTTGATCTCCGTCTATCGACTGCATGTCGGTGCAGGTTTCCTGGCGAACCCGGTGGTGTCTGTCCCGCTAGCCGTGGACGAGGTCCGTGACGTGCGATTCGGCAATGCGCTGATGAAGCCGCAGACGTCGACACTGCGCAGTCTGCCGTGGGCGACCGGCGGTAAGCATCGCGTCGGTGAGTTTCTCTGTGAGATGTCCTGGATGCCGTCCTACCGTGACGGAGCTCCGCAGGCTGCCTGTCCTCGCTACATCGCCCGCCGTCAACTCCAGCGCCTCGACGAGCGCGGACTCTGCCTCTACTCTGCCTTCGAGGCCGAGCTCACTATCCTCCAGCGCTCCGACCACAAGCCGATCTTCGGCGGCCCGATCCACTCGGAGGTCTGCACGTCTCAGCTGCTCGCCGAGTTCGAGTGCTTCCTTTACGACACGGAGAAACTGTTGATGCAGGGCGGGGTCGACATTTCTAAGCTTCACACGGAGTACGGACCGGGACAACTCGAGTTCGTGCCGCAGCCGGAGTACGGCATCCAGGCTGCCGACACCATGTTTCGTCTGCGCGAAGGCATCAAGGAGATCAGTCTACAGAAAGGATGGCTAGCGACGTTCATGGCTCAGGTTCGTACATACGTGATCAAACAGATGAAACTTAAGCACACATTGAGTTCAAGTTGTGTTCAACTCTCCGCCAAGAACGGTGCTGCCATTTGGACAATACAAATATAAACTTGATACAATCAATTTTTTCGCATTTGCCAGCTGGCAGTATTCGCTCTCTCTGGCAAGGGTTAAAGATTCTCCAGTCTTATCCCGCATCTGTTTGCTTGCTAAAAAATCAACAGCTCGAATAGGCCTAAATAAACGACGGCTATCACATAACCTCCTTGGCGAAGGTATACCTATAATGTGATTAGCAAGAAGTAAAACTTTACTCATACACTCGTGCGTTTACTTACTTTGGTGGTTATAAACGAATGATGTGCTAGGAACGTGTGTCTATCTGATGCCTATAGGACTATCTGTCTATAGCGGCGTCGCTTGTTAATGCCGTTTCAGCATTACGGTCTGAGGGAGAGACGTTCTTCAAAAGGACTTACAGTACGTAGGTTGACACGTTGACAGGCGCATTAAGCAGCGGCTTCTAGCTTTCACGTTCCTGTCAGTGTGCGGCCGACCGACTGGAGTGGACACTCTTATTGATCGTCAGTCCACGCCGCAGCGTAACATGGCCGCAGCGAGTTCGTGTGAATCCCTTGTTACCAACGGCGTGCGCAATAGAATTTTAATACATGGGCGTCTGTAGAAATTTTTTCAAAGGGCCTAGCATTTTTATACATTCTTTTGTCGCCCCTCGTCTTTACTGTTATACTTTGGCTATCCATACCATAGCCATAACTTTCGTGATGTACGGGGGTACGCGTACCCTCCCCCACTTTTAGTAGTGAAGCGCCGTACCCCCACTTATCAAAGCGTATGGGAGAAAAAATCAGTACTGACTTTTTCCTCAACAAACACTATGACAGTCGTCTGCAAGACTGCAGCCTCAGTTTTCAAATGTTTATCCATGCATCTCGTTGTATGGTAGGCCTACGGAAAGTGGAGTATAGGCTAATGGAAAGGGGACGGGACAGTTGTGTTTGTTATGTTTCTGATGTCATTATTATGCAGTGGTGTGATGTGTTTTATTTAAAGATGTTTAGGCCTATTAAATAAGCCTAACTGTATGCATATGCGATGCACCAGAACTTAGTAGGGCTAATGTCCTACGCAATTTGATGTGTTGTAATTTCTGTTATTGCCAATGGCGTTTGACCGTTGAAATATAAAGAATTACTTACCTACTTACTCAGATGCTGAATGTTGCAGCCGTATCCGGAGTGGCCTCCGACGGGTCTGCACTTCAACCATTCACTGTGGTCGACCAAGACCGGTCAGAATGCCATGTATGACTCTAGTCAGGGGGACAGTTTGTCTGATATCACTCGCTGGTGGGTCGCCGGTCTACTGAAGCACGCCTCGGCACTGATGGCGCTCTGCTGTCCGACGATCAACTGCTACCGACGTCTTGGTGGATGCTTCGCACCGACCTTCGCCGACTGGGCCATCGACGACCGCAACGCCACGATCCGCGTCAAAAACTACGGACCGAAGGTATAGGACAAACCACCCACCGCAGCTTACTTCTACATGTTGTTTAGCACTACCGGTACCCCAATTATGTCTCTGTGTTTGTTGCACTCTTAAACAGCTGACCACGTCGAAGTTGCTCGAGCTGCGAAAATTTTGCTCTGCTGTTTTCAACTCAGTCAGGTAACCGAAATTCGAAGTATCGGCAGTCGTTTGTTGAACTTTAATAAGCTTTTGCGGTTTTTATGTCATTCGCCAAAAGGCAGCACCGAACTGGCTATTTCTAGTCTATAAGTTCTTTCATTGCTAGATGACCCAGATCAAAGTTAAAATTTCTAGTTTCAAAAGTTTATTTATCAAGAGACACGTGCGCATTATTATAAGCTAATCATTAGAAATTTGTGAGGCATATAAGCCTACTAACTGCTCAAATTAAATCGTAGCGTACATCGTATTCGCTTTTGCAATAGCAACAGGATAAACTGCACACTCATTCTCGTAATTCTTTCTGTGCATGAATTCACATTGAAATCACGACGTATCAGTCGATACTACTGGTAAACGTATAGGAGACGTACGTGGAGAATCGTATGCCCTCAGCAGCGGCCAACCCGTACCTGGTGTTGGCAGCTACGGTGGCGGCAGGTCTGGATGGCGTTAACAATCAACTGGCATGTCCGGCGGAACGCGTCGACGTGGCACAGGGCGCTCCGCTGGTGCGCAGTTTGGCCGAGGCGCTGCAAGCGCTGCAGAACGACCGACAGATCACCGATGCGCTAGGCGACGAGTTCGTACGTTGGTACGTCCAGTCCAAGACCGCCGGCGAAGTCGACAGACTCAAAGGCTCGTCGTTCGAAGACGAACGCAACACTTACCTCATCAACATTTAGGTCTAAGCGTGGCGGTTTTCGTGCAACGCAACGCACGCAACGCATGCAATAAACGCAAAAAATACGCAGCAAACACAACGAGCGTTCGTTGCATTTGTTACGTTACGTGCGTTGCGTTGAATGAAAACCACCCTTTAGTTTAGTCAGTGCTTCGTCCGAGTCGGTTTGGGTTCACCACAGCCAGCCATGGCAAAATACGCATTTTGTCCCTATGGCCCAACCCTAACCCTAAGTCACGGGGTAACATAGCCTATGACATGGTTAGGAAAATGCAACCTTCTCATTCTTCTGTCTAGATCCACCATCACTGGGACATTGGTGTGGCGGCCCTCGGCTTGAGAAGGCTGTTACCTCCTAGAAAGAAGAAATATTTTCAGTTGTCTGTAGGCTGAGGTAAACGATTAGGTCTGTTAATTTACTGATGCTTCATACAGCTGCGTTATACTGTACGTGGGCTACACTGTAGCGTTAGAAATAGACTTGATCATTATTTTGGCCTTTATATTGCACACTGCAGTATTTAATTTATAGTTTGTTTTGTAAATGTTTTAAATTTAATTTCTGTATTTAATTGTTGATTTGTTTATTGTACGTCGTGTTGTTGGCATCAGTTCTGGCTATAAGATTATTTTGTGAATAGAATTTGTTTTGCTCATTGCATAATAGGCCTAGTATAATTTATGATAAAAAACGGTTTTCAGCTTTGAAAACAATAATACATTGGCGAATGACGATGTTGTCTAACACACGTAGTTAAACTAAATATGATGTAAGACTACTTGTTTAAAAATGTAAAAGCTCACATGTAGCCATTTGCCAAAAATGAGAGCATAAGCCTACTATGTGTGGGGAGTGGTAGCAAAATAACAGCTAGGCCTAATTAGGCCTAAGCATTTAGGCTGACGGCAAACGACCCAAGACGGTGTTAGAATCTGGCATAAGAAACTTGTTTTAAAAGGTTAAAAGTGCGCATAGCTCTTTACGGAAAACCCACCGCAGATCAACGGAGTGTCACCTGGCATATGAGATTACACAGTGTTACTTGTTACCGAGGTCCCGCTGCCGATTCCGGCGGTCCCAAGTTTCCAGTGCAGAGTGAAACATGCACAGTTTTACTCTGTCTAAGTTTCTGCTAGGGGCCTATTTTAAAAAATTGATGCCAAAATGCATGGCACACGAGCAAAGTCTGTGGTATTAGTGTCTGGTACGAGAACTTGGGTCGTCTGCCATCGCCTTTGAGCAGGTTTATATCATGAAGTCTGTTTTAGGCCTATGAACTGGTTAACTTTGTCTATCGCTATCGTATATTTACGGGTTTAACAAGCTGACTGTTTTCCAAGTGTTTTCTGCATGCTGTTCAACAGTGTTTATTGACTTGTTTGATATTTTGACGTTAGACTGATTTTGCGATATTTTACAGTTGTTGGTTACTTAAATGTCGTTACTCGTTAACATATTTCTGCAGGTGCTTCTGTGGCATAAGATAGATAGCATGAGATGTTGCATTCGTGGACTCTGCAACTGCATGTTATCGTGGAAACGTTATGCATGACAGATGATACATTCATGGATATTATGCTGGCGCACCTGCTAATTAAATTGAATACTTATATGCTTCGTCTATGTATAATATTCTTCTGTGTGTCGTTCTTACTTTTCATGTTTTCGTTTACTTATGCTATTGAATCAAGTGAATAATCAGTGACATTATTTCAATAATCAGCATGTCATTATTTAATTACCCGAATATAATTTATTAGCACTGTAGCAGCAACAGATTTTAATCTTCGCTGCTTTAATATTCTTGGCTGGGCCACGAAAGATCTATCCATTTGTGAGTTTATTTTTTAATTTTTTTATCAAATGATAACAAAATTACAAACGTTTTTTTTGCTTACTAATATGTATAATGCTAGTAGGAAATACAAACCAAGTGTTTTTCAAAAGCGTCCATTCCACCCTATGTCTGTAAGCGTACATGTACATAAGTGCAAACTGCGTCTTGGAAAACAAGGATCCCAGCCTTTGCTGGGGTAGACCGACTGTACCGCATATCCGAAAGTCAGCCTCCGACTTTGGGTCGCGGAAAGCAAGCAATTTTCCAGAATGAATGCAATTTCATACACGCTATGGTGACGCTGCTATATCGAACGCTAGAATGAACACTAGGATAT
>Ga0209454_1002986_pt1 | contig 11863 bp, 7 predicted proteins | sample WorMetHERISLAND1_2_FD_187400 | JGI IMG/M metagenome (GOLD analysis project Ga0209454, IMG submission 187400) | Marine gutless worms symbiont microbial communities from Max Planck institute for Marine Microbiology, Germany - Olavius geniculatus... | ecosystem: Host-associated > Annelida >...
TTTCTGTACAGATCACTAGCATAACACAGCAAGCACTGTACTGGCAGCTACCAGAATACAAGACTGGAGCAGGTCGACTGCAAACAAAAGGCGAAAGGCACAGTCAACAAAAACCAACAAAAAATGGGGTTCACCTGGAAAAAAGCAGAGGTGGCGGCTCTTGACAGACAAGGATGGCATCAGAGTGTGGCACAATGTGTCCAGTTGGATGCAGGATGAAGCAAGGTCAAGGTCAAGGTTGAGGTCAAAGTTGAAATAAAAAAGTGCTGAAATAAAAAAGTGCAGCAGAGACAAACGTACCTGAGACTTGATGCCAGCTTGCGTGATGAAAGTCTTGAGTACTCCCATGTCAGTGTGCTGCGGGTAGCCGAAGTCCAGGATTTCTGTCATGCAACAGGAGCAACTCGTATCACTTCAACACCGAATCTTATACACAGCTCAAATCAAGCTACTACACAGTGAGATATTTTTTACACTTCAGCAACAGATTTTGTCTCCAACCTTCAGATATGCTGCACATGCACTGCACACCCGGTTAATAATGCTATATGAGAAGCCAAAGTAAACAGTCAGTATACCAGTTAAGCTTACCAACAAAAAAGGTAGAAAGAAGAAAGATGCAACTTACGTATCAACTCCAACAGGTGTGCAATTCTACAGACCTAAATGCATTGCACCATAATGTGAAAAATATGATCTATGTATATCTAGTAACCTGAACTGCAATATTCCAAAGACAATCTCTAGCCATCATAATCAAGATGGCGTTTAATACTGCGTTGGTGATATCTAGAAACCGGTAAGTAAATATGCCACACATGGTATTGGTTGCAAAACAACTAACCATCAAGCAGTTCGTAGATAAGCACAAAGTTGTTCTTGATGTTGTCCTCAGTGACCTTGCCAAAGTATGACTGCATTATGGTCACCATCTTAATCAGAAACTCAAAGACGAGAGCTGCATTCACGTTCTGTTTTGACGCGACCGCCAGCCAAACGTTGGATCGCTTGATGTGGAAAAAGCTTGTCCGGGCAATGTTTGTGACCGGAGAACGCACTTGCTGTCTCGCATGAATCACGTTAACTCGAAACGCGTCCACTGCATTCCTCCTGCACATAAAACATTCACACCCGATTAATTACAATGGTGTCACAGCAAGGAAAAAACAATACTCGTTAAATTTTGGTCTGTCAAAAATTTTCTTTTTTTTTCTGCAAATTTTCGTCCAAAATGTAAAATTTGAAGTTAAAAAACCCCTGGTTAAAAATTAGAGGTACAATTAAAATTAAAGCAACCATCATGTATTCTGTTAAAAATTAGTAGCTGCTTGTTGTAAAATTGCAAAATACTTTTTTAACAGACGATGCTGGGGAATAAGTATATCTTATATCCAGAGCTGCAGAAAATAACAGTTGAGAACATGATTAACTAGAAATTTGGGGCAAAGCCCAACGTGAGTCCGCCCGGCGCCCTAAATCCGACTGGGGGAAATTAGGGGGAAAGTAAAATTTTCCTGGCATCAAAGTCACATAGCCCGAACTCACATGCATTGGCATATGCCGAACACGCATTGTCAACTTGAGGTAGGTCAACATTGGCGCTTATAACTTAGTTCGTAGTGAACCGAATTTTTTTTGTTCAACGCAGAAAAGAACGTTCTCGTCAACGCCGTTCAGATTTTGTTGCTATCTTCATCGATTCCAGAGATATTTGCGCTCAAACTCGAAAGTTGTCGTAAAACGTACTAAATTTTGGACGTTTTTGCCCTTCCAAATTTTAAGGGGGGCAGTGCCCCCAAATGTTGTACTTGCGTTAACACCCCCACCTAGAGACACGTCAAGTGCCAAAGTTTCGTTGGGCTACACCCCCTAACTCCGAAGTTATAAGCGCTAATTTATTGCATTTTAAGCCAATTTTTGACCCCCTTTGAAAAAAATTGTAAGGGGGGCCCCCATCCCCGGTGAGGGATGCGCTAGTAAGACTTGGCAATTCTCTAGCGCGTGTAAGAATTTGGGGGCGCAGCACCCCCTAGGGGCCGAAATATGGTCTTCCGAAAAATACACTTTTGGTGGGTACGATTTCACATCTATATCTCCAAGGTCACTGGACCAAACTTCACCGGATTTGTTTCGCCTAACGCAGGAGGAATCGCGATAGACGGAACGACTGTCCGATGTTGAATATCTTCATCCGTTTCGGAGATATTCGCTGCCGAACTTCCAAGTCGTCCGAAATCAGGCCAAATTTTGCATGTTTTTGGCCCAAAATTTTTTTGGGGTGCGCCCCACAAAATTTTGGACCGGCATTATAAAATTGGGCCTAGTACTGACCATCCTGCAAAATTTCACGCTGGTCGGCCCACGCATCTCGGAGATCTCGCGTTGCAAAAAAATTAAGAAAACATCTGGGCTAAAACATAAGTCCTTCTGAAAACTATCGTTTTCGGGCGGACTAATTATAAAAAATTTTTAACAAATGATAAATTTTAATGGTTAAAATTTCGATTAAAGTTACACTGATTAGAAGTACAAACCCAATGTCATCTCTGTAGACGCGTGAAATCAGCACTTCTCCCTTGTGGTTGTAAATAAACAACCCACCAATCATTTTTACTCTCTTTCTTCAAGATGCACTGCAACACACAACAGCCTTCAACGCACTTCACTACATATACTGCACACAGGACACCTTGAAGTTAGCAGAGGGTCTTCACAATTTGCAGGAAAGAGCGGATCCCGAAGCTGATCTGCAGATCTGTTTTCCAGTGTATGGTTAGTGCTAAGGTTAAAATTAGGGTTATTTCCTCTATACAAATCCGCAATTTTACAGCTACTCAGATCCGCCCCGCAGATCTATTACCCTGGTCGCAAATAAAACTGTACTGACCCCACTGAAACGCAGACTCCTTGTCACCAATATTGGAGTGTCATAAATTCACACAAAGATAAATGACCACTAAATCGTCGATATTTAACTGTACACTTTTCAAGCATACCTGCTACAAAATAAAACGATTACGATAACGCTTAAGAACTCAAAAAATAAAGATAATCTATATTTGCATAATAATAATGTATTTTGGTGGGCGGCGCCCCAAACTATTTCCGGTCTGTCGGAAACCGAACTTGCCTGAAATACCAAGTATCGTTTCGGCCTTCTGGCTTCTTCTTTCTCGGTAAATAATTTAAAATTTCTTTAGCGTTTTAAAATTAAAATTAATAGACATGCATTTTAAATATTTTTTTCAAAATTTAAAATAGGCCAAAAAATTATGTGTCTAGAACAGCTACCGGTAAGCCAAAAGGCCATGCTGCCATCTAGCGACGCACCTGCAAGTAACAGTGTAAATATAAACAAACAGTACGCGCTGCGTAGGTGTGTATTGATTATTTTTTCGGGGTTGACGTGGTTTTATTGTCTTAACTCTTGTTTTAATTGTTGACGCGAGTTTCGACATCAAGTGGTTATTGTCACTAAATAATTCGTTACTTTGATGAGTGACATCATGGGATTTTTCTTTGATGTATGAGCACTTCCCAGACAATCAATGCCATCTGGAAGTAGATAAGCGGCAGGGACCTTGAATGAGCCTTCACAGCTGGTTACATTGTAAGTAAATGTTACTGATTTATAGTGAAACAAAACTTGTCTGCCCGTTCGTTTGTATACTTATAAGCTACGGAGAATAATAGCTGCAATTTAGAGTTGAGAGTATAGTAGGCCTGATATGATATGATATAGGTTTATTATGATATGATACGGATTTCTGTTACAGTTACAAATCCAACATGTTGCATTGGAAGTCACTGTGTAATAATAGGATTAGTTAATTTTATGTTGTAGCTCGTGTGTAAACTGTTAGTTGGATGGAAATGAAGGCCATATAGACCTTCTTCTGGTTATTCATGGATGATGGTGTGCTGAGACAAGAGATGCAAGTATGCAGAATGTCAGCAGTCAGTCATCATCAGCTGACCTGAGTGTTGTTGACATTGCCCATGTGCTGCAGGCCAACTATGCTTTTATATCTGGTAATTTTCTCTCCTTCAGTGCATGCCATCACGGCAGGCTAATTGCCCCTTCACAAATTTTTTCCTGTCAGAATTTTTTAAACGTTAATTCTATTTTCAGTTCAGCGAACTGATAGAAGCAATGCAAAATTTGCTACTTTCAGTTTGGGGAAAACTGATAATGCCCGATGTCGCCGGGCCGCTGACATCCTGCCTCCATCACTGTCAGGAGCTGAGCTGGTCTCATGACACTGCAGCCACTGACACTTACAGACAGACTTACCCTATCGTCAGTAGATGGTCTGGTAGGACTAAAATGTAGCAGAAAGTTAACGAACTACCTAATGAAGCTGAAATAAGTAAATCTAAGTTATGCAGTAAGATTTTAGGTCCATGCTGTAAGTACGCGAGCAGGCAGTTATGGTCCATTTCTGCCATTGCCAGAGTTAAAGGTCTCCTAATATTTTTAAAAATTTTTTTACTTTTTTCACTTTTTTATTGAATCTATTCACCATCTCTAATGCATTACTGGTGGGGGTGTGAAATTAATAGCAGCACGGCCAAACTGATTATTGTAGCCTAATTAGCTGCACATCAGATCACTGAACTGCTTTTAGTAAATTCTGATTCGTCAGTTTGGCGAACTGACGATAGTAATTTTGGTCGCCAATCTTTCAGTTTGCCGAACTGGCCATAGCATTTAGCTTTTTTAACACATTATTTTGGAGCTAAAAATTGCCCATATGTTTACCCGAAACTAGAGGATTTTCAGCCCTGAATTCAGTATTTTTGCCCCAAAAAATTTACAAAATAAAGTATTTTTTAAATAAAAAATTTTGTGTTGAAAGTTCTCTATTTTGGACTACATTGAAATTTTAAGCCTCCAATCTTCTCTGTTGGAAATTCAGATCTGTTTGTTGAAAAATTGCAACTTTTTACCCCTAACTTTTTTGAATAATGATACATATCTCAGCAACTTGATGACCATGAACTGAATTGCTAAACTGAATGTATTGACATTGCTGTCTTTGATTTTAGTTTAGCTATTTTCTTCATCAGCTTTCACTCAAATTGAATAGACTTATATTCCTTCATTGTATGACACACAGAGTTTGAAGCTACTTGAATGTTTTCAGTATAGCACCAGTGTTTTATACTATCTTTTTGTCTTAGCTAATGATGTTGATTTTAATGTCCTTTTCCCAGTTGTTTTCCTTTGCTGTTTGGTATTAATGATGAGTTTTTTGTTTACGTAGGCTAAACATTTATTACCAGTTTATAATTGTGTAGTATGTTTAAATCTGAGGTAAGACAAAGAGGCTTCTTATAGCAGTTTATCAAAGCAAGTTTTTGTGTTATGTGTCAGTTGCTGTGACTGAAATGATGAGATGCATATTTTAGGTGGAAGAAGTCGAAGATCGTTTCCTATAATAACATTTTCTGAATGCTCTTCATCATCTTCTGTAACTGATAAACAACATGCGAATGTTGTCAAATATTTGACAAGCATTCCTGCGTATGTCACACATATTTCACAATAGTTTGTCTTGGAATACAACCAGTTGTTTGTTATGATCATCTTATGTTTGTTTCTTTATTGAGTGCTGTTTTTGTTGCTTTTCATTCATAATTATATTGTTGTAATCATAGTGACATTTGTTATAAGTTTAGTCAAGATGGCACACACACTCTTGTTTTCGGCTTTTGGCTTTTATTTTTGGCCCTTAAAGCCTCAGCACTTCAGCAGTTTTTAAAAATATTTTTTCTATAAATCTTGCAGCACTTTAGCTGACCTTTTATCTGGATAAAAGTGGGCAGGCCCTAGAGAAGGGAAAAGAAAAGAGGAGGGGAGATGATGGAAAAGCAGCATGGGAAGAAGAGAAAGGGAAGGTGATGGAAGGAGGAGGTAAACGCCTCATAACTTTATTTAGTCTGGGCCCCTAAGACATTAATCCTTCTCTGTCCATGAGCTAAATTTTTGGTACAATAATTGATGTTATGGAATATAGATTAATGTCTAGTAAAGCAAAAACAGGTGAATATTGGTCGGTATATTTTGTGCTGTACGTTACAGGTCTCACGAGCGGGACCTTGGTTTTGTTTTAGTCGTTGATCGGCGAAACGACAAATGGAATTCACTTAGAATACTTCTCACTCGCATTGCGGTCTCTTTCTTTTTTTGTCTGTTTGCTGCAGGTTTTTTTTTGTATGACTGTTTCTTTGTGAAATTTTTGTTTTTTTTTTGATCGAGAAAATATTAAAGTGAGTAAGTAGGGCGACTCGCTGCTGAAACTTGGCTGTTCTTTGTGTCAAGCACCTTGCTGTTATCCCACTGAGGTGGGCTTTCAGTTTTTTCTGGAACCAGGTTGAACGAGCATTGGAAGCTTGTTCTGAATTGCAACAGTGAGTCGTCCTTGTGGTGGCAAAAAAGTAACTTTCAGGAATTGTCGGAAGACCATCATGAAGACTGAAAAAGTGTAATTTCAAGCCAAATGCTTTATGTCATTTATTAAACACATTTTGTTACAAATATTCACCATTGTTGACATGCAAAAGTTTTTTGAGGGATTGTTTTTGTAGTCACATTCTGTACGCATGATAGGCATGAGTTGGTTATTTTTGTGTTGTTGTGAACTAATTTGCTGAAGTTGTGAATGTTCCTGAATGACTCAGGGTGAGTTTCCAGCAACTGTACAGAAGGTCTACATTCTGCCACCATCCAGTTTCCTGCAGAAAAAGTTTGCGGACAACAGCCTCAAGTTTCTGAAGGATGACGTCAAATTTAAGGTACTGAACATGAGTGGTTTTTGCTATTTTCTTCACAAGTTAGACCTCCTGAGGTGTTGGAAAATATTTTTGGCACTTGACAAATCAACAAAACACAACCGTCTGCGTTGCATGAAAATGACTCATATTTTGCCACAGGATGAATTTGAGCTGAAAATGTGTCAGAATGAGTTTGCAGCTGGGGCTCAGCCTCGGACCTCGGAGGAAGAGCTTACAGTGTTTTTTGGACTTTGGCTGGATTTTGGACTGAAGTGGGCGAAGAGGAGTGTGAGAGAAAAAGAAAAGGCAAGGCAAGGGAGAGGAAGATCAACTCTCAAGCAAAATTTCTGGCTACGGCTATGGTGGGAACAGTTTAGTTGTTCTTGGCCAGGAAAGAGCAGAGACATAATACCTGTTACTGGTACTAGTGAAAATGATTAGATAGCTGGTAACTGGTGTGTGAAGACGTGAATTAGGAAAAGTTTTTTTGTGAGGGGCTTCTGTTCACGACTGTTTTAGTACTTTAGGAGAAGTCGCACTCACATGTTACCATTGCTTTCATTGGAGCCACTGTATCGGCTTCGCGTGACATTGAACAACATAAAATGCGTCTTGTTTAATAAGTCATTATCAGACACAGTCGTGCTATTGTCACTACACAGTCACAGCCAGTGCTGAATGTCTTACGTGCAAGCACATTGTGTATAGACTGCTGTGCAGTGAGGCATGACGTTTCATGCACCTCTGAGTCACACAGTGTGACTGTCTGCTGCCTTGCCACGGTTATGACAGCTTGACTTACCCCCTCCCCGCTATCTCTCTCTTACTCACTCACTCATTAGCCTAGCACAAGACAGCATTGTGCTCTGCCTGTTCAGCCGCTCTTTACGGCTGATCTTATATATAAGGACAGGCCAATATGTTTTGCTCCTGGTGATATTTTATTTTTGGCATGTAATCTCCAGTATTTCTCAGTCAGTCATTGACACATGATCGGAAAAGGGCTTACTTAAAAACTGATTGCAAATTTTCTTGCTGATGAATTCTAAGTTACCTAATTTTTATTTGTCAAAGTAGCAAATGTTATGTAATACAAAATTTGCTGTCAAAAATTGTCAGCTCAGTTTATGTGACAGAAGCTAGCAGTCACTGTGAAGAACTAAAGTATAAACTGACGAGCAGCATTCTGTGACGGTAGGATGAAACTAAATGCATGCAAAGATGTCAGCCCAGTGTCTGCTACGTGATATGTGGCTATCCACCCAGCTATGTGTACTCGCTCACCCAGTGTGTAACCCTAATCACAACCCTGGGCCGTATGCATAATAACATTGGAACTTTTCTTTCAAACTGAAATCGATTTACTTCATACATAGTGCTAAGTTGGTATGCATAATGATGTCGTAGCACTAGTTAGGCATCTACATCCAAACTAATGCTAGTCGTTCCAGCGACCTGTTGTAAATATTTAGTTGGTCGTTGTCAATGTAAACTAACGTCGCTAAGGAGCAGCTGCAATCACGTCATGCATCGTAGATAATTTCTGGCGAGTCATTTACGCTATTGAAACTAATTCCGGTATTCAAAGTTGCTGAATAAAACATTTAGCGTTTGATACATTTCGTTTATTTGCATGCACATTTTTACTTAGGCCATGGAGCGGTAATTAGGCCCAAGCACCACAGATATATACCCTTTACCCCAGGTAGTTTGACTCTAAAATTTCCTGGCATAAACGTGCCTAGCCTCGTTCAGCATGCAGCTAAAAATAGACATAGGCAAACTTGTCGTCTGCAGCAATCTCGGGTGTGCTTGGCACAGATATATACCCTGGTAAAGGAACATTGCCAGAATTAAATGTTTACAGAACTGAGAATCCGTGCATCACTAACTCCAACTTGCAGTTACAAGTGATGATTTCAAGTGATGAGATGTGGTGAGCCAAGAATAGGCTCAAAACATTGATTTAGAGTGAGAAACGATATATTTCTCATGTGAGAATTAGGATTGAGATACTGAAAACCATGAGGGTGGTCGTAGTCTGACAGAGAGGCTATGTAGAACGTTGAAAGTGCTGATTGAATCGAATCTGTTCACACCAGTTTTGTTTTTTTTCTGTGCCTTTTTCTTTGCAATTAGGAGCCCTTGCAGGACAGACAGATGGACATACAGGCAAGATCTATAATGTTGCTTATTAGGATAGTCGCGTAATAATTTTTATAAAAAGCAGCAACAGGCTAAATGTGTCACATATGTTTGTAGTTTCTGCTGTTGGGTTCTGTCGATGATCTTCATATTCACATCGATCGTGATCAGCTGACTTCTGACCTTGGTGGAACGTTTCCTTTTAGCATTAGTGAATGGATCCAACATCGAGCTGTCAGTAGCCTTGCTGTACTCTCTACACTTGGCCATTGATGATTAAGTGAACTAAATTGTTATACTTAATTAGGTAATAAACTGGATTTCCTGGTAGTTCTAGTTCCAGTTAACTAGCGAAGAACACTTTCTAATTCCGGTAGTAAGTAATCAGGAAATTGTCCTATAGATGTGAGTTGTAATTCAAAACTGTGATACTGTCTGTTATTATTCTGGCTTGGTGGCCTAACAATAGGATGTCGGACTTGCGATTATGAGGTCGTGGGTTTGACTCTTGGTTGGGTTGCTATTAGGCAGTTACTACTCGTAGAAGTGACTGTCTGCTGACTGGTAAACCATCCAGGTATATAACCAACACTAAGGCCAACTCAGCCTTTCATCTCTCTGGGGTAGGTAAATCCAGTACCAGCCTGTCTGGTTGGGGTTTAGGTGTCGCATATTCACCTGTGTCAGATGGCAGGTAACACTGTGTGATCCGATATGGTAGGTGACGCTCCGTAGTTCTGCAATGGGTTTCCCATATAGAAGAGCTATACATGACCTTCAACATTTAATTAATTACGGAACAACAAATGCCATAGCAGTAGTGATATGCACGTGTACAGGCAGTAGAGAAGTTTGCAGAAAACGTGGATCGTATCAAGACATCGCTGACACGGCTGTGTAAAGATCTGCAGGAGACAGAGTTTCCCAACGACGTGGTTCAGACTCAGTCACTGCGCTCCGAGCACCGCACCACTCGCCAGGAGTTCACGGAAGACCTTGAGTCTACCGTGCAACACGGCGAGGCACTGAGAGACTGTTTGGCTGACACTTCAGATGATAGCAGCACTGCTGCTGCAGCTGCCACTGCGGCAGTCAGACACAGAACTGAGTTGAGACAGGATCGACTGGAGCACGTCGACGCCATCGACAGGTCAGCTCTTGTTTACTGCAGAGCTGCAGAAAGTAGCAACTTAATGTCCAGTAATTTATTGAAAAATTTTAGGACAAAAAGTATTCGTCAAATTCTCAGTTGAAGTCATGTTATTAAGAGCCAGTATTTTGTTTTGTTTGTTTCTCTGTCTCTATGTGTTCGTGCCTGTATAGGTACATGTGTATGTCTGTATGTACATTGTGTCCGGTAAAAAACTGACCCCCTAGACAGTGTACAATGGAAATGTCAAATCTGAGCGAATCTAAATGAAGATTTGTGCACTTATTCTTCAGTAAATTCCTGCAGCTGTCACTGAATTTCGTTGAAAAATGTTATTTTTTAGCTCAGTTATTAATTGTTGAATATCAATAAAAATATCTCGTTTACCAATATAGTGTTATGTAAGTAAACCACTGTGTACATTTGCATAACTTTAACAAACAATACCTGATTTTGGCAAAATTTTATTACAACAATGCACCATCTATTGGCAGTTAACTTGCCAAATTTCAGTTAAATCTGTTTATGCAGACTTTTGTAAGGTTGCCTCAAAATGAGAAGTGTCCAGTATTAAGCAACCGTTTGTTTAATTCTGACAGTTCCACAGCTTGCTGAGAAATTCTGCGATAAACTTTTTAGCACCATACCTTTCTTCTTTTGTCAACAGTTTAATTAAAACATGATCATCTGCAGAAAACGCAATTTTGTTATTGTTTATGTTATTTTGATTGTGTCAACTAACGTCACTTCCGCTTGAGTGACTGCAGTATGTAACGCCATATTGGTATTGATGATATTTTGTTATTGATATTCAACAGTTAATAATATTGGTACAGAATAATATTTTTCAATGAAATTTGGCGATTGCTTTAGGAATTTATTGGTGATTAAATGTACAAAACTTCATTCAGATTCGTTTAGATTTGACATTTTTATTGCACAATGTCTAGGGGGTCAGTTTTCACCGGACACAGCGTATGTGTGTCTGTCTTTTGGTTTGTCTGTCTGTGGGTGTTTCTCTGTGTGTCTGTGTATGTTTGCCTGTTTTTCTGCTTGTCTGTGTCTTTGTGAAGGTTGCTGGTGGTCGAGCTGGATAAACCCTGAAGTATCAAAGACATTCACAAAGTTCTGTCTGTCTGTATCTGCCTGTGTGCCTGTTTCTGTGTCTGTTTGTGTCTTTTAATCTGCATGCCTGTGTGTCTGTATGTGTAGATTGTTGGCGGACCTGTCGGAAGTGTCAAAGTCATTCTCAAAGTTCTGGCAGAGTCACGAGCGTCGTCTGGAGCAGTGCCTTCAGCTCCGACAGTTTGAGGAGAAGTTCAAAAACGTCAGTGTTTTCTTCACAACTAGACAGCTATTCACCAGCAACTGAGTAATCACTGCAAGAAAACCTAAAGTGATTTGCCAGTTGGCGACACCACATAAACAATCAAGTCAAATACAGTGTCATTGAATTTTTTACTGGTTGCTTGTCTGCTGCATCGGAAGGGTTGCCAGCTAGCGTTTCAAAATGCTGAACATGACGTAAGTCAAATTTGGCATTTTGAAGAAACTTTGGTATAAAAAGTTTAGTTTGGCACTTTTTAGCTTTTTAGTCTGCCCGAAAACGATAGTTTTCGGAAGGACTTATGTTTTACTGCAGATGTTTTTTTTCTCCACTCGCGAGATCTCCGAGATGCGTGGGCCGACCAGCGTGAAATTTTGCACAATGGTCAGTACTAGGCCCTATTTTATAATGCCGGTCCAAAATTTCGGGGGGCACACCCCAAAAAAATTTCAGGGGCCAAAAAC
>Ga0209454_1002987_pt1 | contig 11862 bp, 12 predicted proteins | sample WorMetHERISLAND1_2_FD_187400 | JGI IMG/M metagenome (GOLD analysis project Ga0209454, IMG submission 187400) | Marine gutless worms symbiont microbial communities from Max Planck institute for Marine Microbiology, Germany - Olavius geniculatus... | ecosystem: Host-associated > Annelida >...
GTTTATAACTGACCATCAACATAAAAACTTTGTTATTGTAATAAAACAGCAAATATAAATGTACAAAACATCAGTTTACGCACTTGTTAACAGCGACATGCAATGACTGACACATCGAAAACAGCAAAAATCATAAAAAGGTGATATTATTCAACAGCACATTGACAGTTAGATGATGTGATGGTGAGTGATATCACCTTTTTATGCTTTTTGCTGTTTTCGATGTGTCAGTCATTGCATGTCGCCGTTAACAAATGTATAAACTGATGTTTTGTACATTCATGTCAATAAGTAATTAAGTAAAAAATATAATCATGTACCACATATACAACATAAAAAGGCAAAATGCACACAGACAATGGTCATTTAAATTCATGGCTCACAGACAAAAGTATAAAATACTGTGACAAAGTTAGGTATCTTTGCAACAGAACTTTTATTGCAATAAATTGGTACAAGGTTTACCCGATATCTCGTTTGGCACGTGCTCTTGCATGGTAAGCCTCAAATGAGTGTGGTTTCAGCTGCAACACTTGAGTGGCCAGTTCTATGGCTCCATTCAAGTCCTGAACAGCATCACAACAGCTGACATACACTTGCCCAGTGATGGTAATATACCGTCATCTGCTTTTACCCATGCTACCCTAATACTTACCCAGTAGCTTCTATCCCTATACCTGGTGGGCGCAGCTTGCGCCCAGTGAAAAAATAGGCGGGAGTTTTGATAAAGTTGTAGATCAAAACTTCCCCCCCTATTTTTCACTGAGCAAACTGCACCCTTAACAAAACTTTCTCCCTAGAAGGGAAAGAAGCCCAAAATGGAAGGGAAAAAATGAGTCAGAAACTGGGGGGACCTCAGCCCCAAACTGGGAGTAAGTTGCACCCGATTTTGATTCCAGATTTGGGAGGATAGAAGCAACTGTCCTTACCTCCAGAACTGAAAAACGATGCAACTTTTCTCCTACACTGATGTTCACACCAATTTTGGTTTTTCTGTGCCTTTTCTTTTTTCAAGTTAGGAGCCGACACAGGACAGACAGACAGACGGATAGAAGGGCAAGACCCATAATATGGCCTATTAATACGGCTGCATAATAACAATGGATACACGTATGTCACATTGTCTTACATTTAGTTTGCGTTTACATCGAGCTAAGTTCAGCAGCAGGTTGACTTGAAGTTCAGTGTATACGTCAGCAGCAACATATTTGATGCTATTCTCACGACCCGCTCCGGGCAACTTCTTCAGTGCATACTGGTACCGATAGGCAGCATCACGAATACGATTCTTCTGCAACGATCAACAGCATCATGCATAATGAACAACTGAAGTTCTCCTAAAATCACTTCAGTGGCTAGTCTGGAAAAAACACAACTAAAACTTTCTCCTGTGTACAAAGTGAAATTCTAAGCAAGTGATGCATGGATGTTGTGCTTTTCTACTACAATTACTGCTGCTACTGCTATTAGGTCATATGCATTACATCATGATTCTTTGTATAATTTCTAAAATATTGTATAATTTCTAAAATATTTTCGATATACTGGAATAAATTTATTACAAAATACATTTATTATGCCAAAAAATACATGAAAATTGAACTACAACAACACAAGACAAAACAACATGCAGCCTACAGCCACAAGCACTGCCAGAACAAAAGCACTTAGGCATTGCCAGTACAATGCTGTACAGACCTTGTAAAGGACATTGCCATCATCAAGCAGCTTGTTCAGCAGCATCATCATTACATCAGGTTTTCCCGATGCCATCGCCCACGTTGACGGACCTTCAAAACACACAAATGTGTCAAATGGCAACTGCTTTAATATATCCCACCTGGAACTCACTGGCATTGGAGTAGAGCAAATCTTGCTTATATCTTTGCATGTTTGTAATAGAAACAAAAGTGAATTGTTACAATATGTCAAAACTTGTGATTTTCTCAGCTATGGGAACTGCTTTAAAAATAAATTACAAACAGTTATTGAAGAAGACAGAGAATATTATGTTTAATAACTAAGCAAACAAAACTGTGATTTTAGCAAAATACAGATGAATGCACGCCTTCTTGGAATAATAAGGGACGACGCCCCCCCTGTGCATCCTACCCATCTAAACCTGTGGTTGTATCTTAATTAGCTGCACTGGGAGACTCACCAATTTTGGCGCCTTTACGCAGGAAGCAGCCGATAGCGTCCGTGTGCCGACAGCTGATGGCTCGGTCCAACGGCCTCATCCCAGAGATGTCCTCATGCTCCACGTTAGCACCACGATCCATCAAACACTTCACCTAAACACCAAACCACATCCTGCCTGCAGTCTTGACGTTTTAAATGACAAATTAACATGCAGTCATCAGATGTGTAGGCAGCTGGATTTGCAATCAAGTGACTGGGTTCGACTGTTGAGTCGTTCGTAAGTGGTTAGTAGCCTACTTGGCTGGTAGGTGGACAGGAAAAAATCTCAGTAAATAATAAACCACCAGGTTAACTCAGCCTTTCATCCCTCTGTGGTAAGATTCAAGCACCAGCTGAGGTTAAGGTAGAGCACGTTCTCCTGCATTGGGTGATCTAATATGGCAGTTGATGCGCCATGGCTAAATAGTGAATAATGTACACAAAATATTTGTTTGGTGTCAAATGTCACAAACAAATCAGTGTTGTCTGTTATAATATGTCATCTTAGTGCTAACTATCACAGCGCCAACTTTTCAGGTGCATTGAAAGATGGCATATGGCACACACGCAGTTGTAGCAAAATACCAAAGACGTCTACTAAATGGAAATGAAAGAATTCCATCACGGCTTCATAGCCTGTGTGTCGGCTGCATACCACTTGTTCATGGCCGTAGAACGAGGCTAGATGCAGTGGTGTGCGTTTGACCTTGTCCGCATGGTCAATGTCTGAGCCGCGATCCAGCATTAGTTCAATGCAGTGAAGATGTCCACCGACAGCAGCCCAGCTCACAGCATCAAGGCCCTCGTTATCAACGTCTGTCAGCGAGGCTCCTGAACATATATAGCAACATGTAGATCTAACAAGCACGCTGACAACTGTTCAGTCTCCATTTACAGCTTTACGCAGGGTTTATGCAAAATGCCAAAGTTGACAATATTTAATGATGAAGTCTCTAGTCTTGGCAGATGGATGAGTCTATGGTCGGTGGCCTGAGCTGGTATTGTGAGTTCTCATGCAAGACGCCAGGCTGACCACAATAAAATGACAAAAAACAGGACACTATTTGAGACGCTGAAAGCACCAAGAAAAGTTGCAGAAAATATCAATAGGGAAGGAAATGGGGAGGGGTATCTGTTCCCCAGACTCAAACTAAAAAAGTTGGCAAACCAAGTTAGCTCCCAAGCTCTGTCTGTGTGGTCAAGAACATTCTGACTTTAAAAGAACACAGCTGACGACAGCGAATTTGTTAAGTATTATTTCCTGCTCAACCATTGCACACATGATACAACCAACAGTGTTGAGGCACTGAAGGGACTACTAAAAAAATAATGCAAATGAAACTTAAAACGTACGTCAGTCCAGTGCCAACATATTACCAGAATGCAGACGCCACCCTAATCTTTGAAGTTCTGAGCAGAAATTGGCCCATCGGTCAGGCTACTCCTGCCCTAGGAAACGTTCACACAACGTCTGGTTTCTTGGTTTTTGTACTACTTTTCGTTTTCGAGCTAACAGCCCACATGAAACAAATGTATGGACAAAAATAGACAGGCAAGATATGTAACGAGGCCTCTCAGAATAGCCATATCATAAAAAATACCCAGCAACCTTTAGAGAGAAGCAGTTCAATGATGCTGAGATGTCCAGCAGCAGCAGCTATGATGAGTGCAGTTCGACCGTTCTTGTCAACATATCTCAGCTGTGAGGCTGGCTGGCGGACTGCAAGGAGGGCGTCAACCACCTGCCAATCGCCGGCCATGGCGGCACATAATAGGGGGTAGGAGCCACTGGCGTTGGGCAGTGCTGTGTTTGCACCATGTTCCAGTAGCTCGAAAACCGTGTCGCTGTGACCACCCAGGCATGCTGCTGTCAACACTGCAATCAACAACACAAAGGTTGTGCATAGATCTTTATGGAAAATCCATCACAGAGCCACGAAGCGTCACTTGCCAAACGGGATCACATATGTGAACGCAAACTGCCTTAACCTCAAACAGACAAGCCGGTACTCGATTTACCTACCTGGAAGAGATTCAATGGAAGGCTGAGTTGACCTTGGTGTTGGTTTTATATATTGAGATGGTTTACCTGTCTGCAAACAGTCACCCATCCAAGTAATAACCACTTGATAGCAACCCGAAGGGGAGTTGAACCCGAAACCTCTCAATCATAAGTGTGACATCCTACCAAGACTACATTATGCACCAAGCCACCATAAATGCAAATCATCGACAAAATGAAAACTTTCACTCCTCAATAACACTATCTTCTCCCACCACCTGACATGGCAGCAGAGTATTACAATCCCTGTCCCACACCATCACGAAATAAACAATTGCCTACACGTCCTGGACCCCTGACTGACGCCAACTTCATGACAAGACTGGTCAAACAGCATGAAATATAAGAGGTCAGGTAAAACTTTTACGAGTTGTTTATAACATGCAAAAAGTTCGTTTTATTGCGCCTTTAATGCTGTGTAAAGTTGCCAGAGCTGCATCGAAAGTCAATCATAAAAACACTACAACAACGTGCACTAATGGCAGCATCTTACCACTAAGTCTGTCACAAGCTGAAAAAAAGAGCCAAAAAAGTCATCAAGTGAAATACGAAGCTTCAACAATGTACGTACCAGTTTCACCAAACAGAGAGTCAGTTGCATTTATACTGAACCCATCGCCCGCAATCTTCTGCAGACTAAGAAGATGTTCACAGACCTGCCATTTACACAACAAACTGAGAAAAATACCGACGTACCTGCAATCCTGCATCATATCATAAGATGGTTCAAACAACAACTGCCGGTATAAGTGGCCTTGACCTGCGGCCTGTATCTAGGACCAGGAGTTCATTTGGGACCCGGCTTCTATTTGAAGTTTTACGGTATATACTTCACTGTCAAAGTCCTAGAAATAGTGTTTGTTATTTACATCGCACAAAACACCATTCTCTACGATTAAAAAGATGATGATTAAAATTAATGACGCATTTTGGCATGGTACATACGGCAAAGTGTCCATTTCTGGCAGCTGCACTCAGAGCCTGTTGCAAAGCCTCGGTCCTGGTTGGCTGTTTGTCACGAAGCTGCAACCAATCACATTGCAGCAAGAACATGATGGCCTCCACGTGACCAGCGGCAGCGGCGTGTACTAGCGGACACCAACCTTCCCTGTCCACTTGGTTTATCTGTTGCACAACAGTCAATCAACTATCATGTAAGATTTTTTTTAATCTGCAGCTGCATAATGACATGCATGCTATTGTCTAGAATGTTCAGTTCGTGAAAGGATCTGCAGCTAGATATGCTAATTTTTAAAAAAATGGTTACTCACTGCTTCTATGCTGTGCTGTAATGAGGTCCCGCATGATTGTTTTGGTAAAACCCATGTATAACAGTATCATTAATGACATTATCGTTACCAGCAAAGTCAGTGTCATGACCAATGGTTATCACATTGTGTCCGATCAATGTAGATGCCTTGCTCCAGGCCCAGTTAGTGTCTGCATTGATAACTGTCTCCAGACAGGTAAGACATCTCGGTACATAACCAATCTCCACGTCAACTCAGCCTTTCATCCTTCAGGGGTAGGTAAATCGAATACCGGCCTGTCTGGGCAGGGCGTTGGGTGGTAGGTGCAATCCCCTGTAACATGTGATGCTCCAAAGCTCGCAGATGGGTTCCTATAAATAGCTGCAAACGTTTTTTACCACAAATGTGTTAACTACCATTAATGTCATTATCATCAACAGTAAAGTAGATGATAAATAAAAATCAGCAATTGCAGACAAGAGTATGAAATTGCCAAACATCAAGCACAAGACGGAACTGCAAAGTTGCCTGACAAAGCACCTTGGCATGTTTGATGGTGAGCAAATGAATGATGTTGACATGGCCACGACGTGCAGCGTAAGACAGCGCAGGGACTTCACTGTCATCAGAAGCGTTGACATCCGCACCGAACTCCAGATACAGTGAGACGAGGTCGACATGCCCTTCACGAGCAGCAATGCACAGAGCCGGAGCACCATTCAGTGCCTCGGTCAACTCATTCGGATTAGCTCCGGCCAACAACAGCAAACGACTCACCTGACAGACAATATATACATGATGAATCGATCCATCAAAACAATAACCACTTGCATAAAGTGCATGGCCAGCCTAACTGAAATGGCCAAAAATAACTACATGGGATAAAAAATAAAAAAGAACTAACAAGAAGCCCAGCTGTCGCTAAGATGAAGCCAACCGTACTGGTTGTCACTGACCGTGAAGGTCATCCAAGGTCCATGATTTGCAGCTAATTTGAAAGCTAATATGCGACTTTCTATTAGTGATTAATAGTAACATAGGCCGTATTTCTCACCGTTTCGCAGATATAGTCAGTTTTCTGTTAAAATCGCACATTTTTCCTACTCCCACCCTTTATTCAACCCCTAATATGAAACTGTTCCCCTTGGAGTAAATGGCTGGAATTTTGCAGCCCAAGTTTAAGACCCATTGCTAATTATTCGTGTATAAAGTTTTAGCCTATGCCCTACCCGTTACCCAGGGTATATCCGTGACAGACTGACGACGGATGACAACCGTAGCAAAGAATCGGACGTTTAAGCTTACAGCTTAACAGTCAGCCCAAAAAGCCTTGTTAAGCATTTCTCACATAAAACATTTTTATCGCTGTCATCATTCCTCATCATCATCATCATCATCATTAGGGTTTGATAATTAATCAGCAATCGTACACGAATATCATTGCTGTATCACTATATACTCTTTGGCAGATATTACAGTGAGAAGCTGCTCATCTGCTCATCTACCACTTAGAAAACAAGGGCGTCAGCTTCACGCTGTCGTCTTATCATAATGCTACTCACAGCAGTATCATCTACTGTTGCATCTCTTTATTATGACTGCATACTATTACGAGCACTATTAAGTGCTGCCAAAGAGCGTCATTCCACGAGATAGACTGATATGATTAAGATGTTTCTCCAGAGGCAGATTTAGGCATGTTCAGCATGTTCGGCAAAAATGCCGAACAGGGGCCCCCACAAAAAAGACCTCACAGGCTAAAGAATGTCAGAGAACAGCGCAACATTTCCTGGCCTGTGCCTCTGTGGGAGCCTTTTTATAGTGTGGTGCAACATTTGGTTCACTTGCTGCACGCAACACGACACAATTTGGCCTAAATAACGCCTCTCAATTAAGACAGCCGTATCTCAGATCAGGTAATGGCAGCAAAACTGTGCACAGTTGTAAGGCTGAAATCATGGTAAGTTTTTAGACATAATTACCAGAAAATTTATGTGCGGCCTCACATTTTTACCAAACAACGCACAATCAGGTTAAAAAAGCTCTGTGTTTCTCTTTCAGAACTTCATCAGCTGCGATGGCGTCCAACCTGCGTACGAATTACAAACCTATACGCTGCTACATTTCCCCTGTAAAATAGGTGAGCTCGTAACAGTAATCATAGCAGCAAACCTTGACGTTTGGTGAGAAGAGATTACGATGCGAGACGAGCGCCTCGCTAAGGCAGTCAGTACTTAGACACAGCCAGTAAGCCTGCAGGTCCCTTGAAGACGCAGCTCCACTCAGCTGTTTTGACGCCGCTGAAGCACCAATCGACTTGTAGATGTGAGCCTTGAGTATATGATGTCCAAGCTCCATCACCTGCTGGGTGGGCAGAGCCGCGTCAGCGCGTGACATCTTCAGTGCAAGCAACGCGTGACCAAGTCTGATACAACAATCATCGTTATTATCGTTATCATTCATCATGATCATTATCAACCTCATCGTCATCATGTACACGACTCTACATCAAAATCATTTTGTGCAAATTGCCTGCCAAGTCCGTCAGTGAAAGAATGTTGAAAATCGGCCAATATCCGGCAAAGATATGGACAAGAGTTTAGTGTCTTGTTTTTTCGACTCACAATGGATAAGCAATCACATATCAATGATTTTCCTTCACAGCACCGTCAAGGTCATTTCGTAACATCAAGGTCAACGTCACAAAGCCTCACTAAACTTTCAAGCAATCTCCAGCACGTTACTGTGTTTAAGGTCAACTCAGCCCTCCTACACTCAACGAGGTGGAAAATGAGTAGTGATCAACTGAAGCGGCAGTGGTGGTGTGTCTGCATATTGCACCGCAGACCCTTTACCGTTATCTTTTAAGACACACGGTGCAAAACAACTCGTGGATTTGCGGTTCCATGACTTACAAACTGGGTGGAAATATTCCTCCCCCACAAATTAAAACATGGCAAAAACTTAGCCACTAAAGAAGAGACAAAAACGTTATGTAAGCTCACAGACTGCTTACCGAACGTCGCACTGGAATTTCCCGGGGTCATCGCGACGCATCAACCACTCCCGGAAAGTCGGGTGAAAGAAACCGTAAGTGCTATCACGCCTTCGGACCAGCAGACCATTGACCAGTTCAAGTGTCCGTCTTATCTCTTCACCGACTCCACTACCAGTCAGACGGACGCGCCGCGATATCACCGAATCCTCGATCTCTTCCGCAGTCAGTGGATACAGAGACGCCAGACAGACCGACAGCATCGACGAGGCACGCTCAAACGCCCTCGACGTCGCAAACCGCAGGTTCATCTCCAGCTGGAAGACTTCGGCAAGGTTGACTGGCACCACTCGGTATCCGGACCCCTTCAGCACCAGTGGACCTCGCTCGATGAGGTCAAGAACCAGCCTAGCGTACAGCATAGAGCCGGCACTAAGAGTTGCAACGTGGGCAGCTAGCTTAACGTGAGATGACACTGGCTCACCGAGTCGATTGGCCGGCTCAACGTTGGCCTGTATAGAGGGCGTCACGGCGACACGGTATGCCACGTAGTCAGCCACATCGCGGACCGCCATTTCGCCGTCCAGCACCAGTTCCCGCAGCGGCAGTCGACCGACCTCTGCCGACCCAGTGCGTGTGGTCGCAATCAGTCGCAGACAGGGCGGGAACAGTCGCAGATGTCGGCCGAGAAACGTCGCGATCGTGTCTCCGTAGTCGGGCTCATGGAACGACGCCTCGTTCAGCGCGTCGACCACGACCACGTACAGACCCCGGCCGCCGATCAGTCCGGACTTGTAGAGCTCGGTCAGCGGCTGGAGGATCCCGTCGACGAGCGCCCGCGACGCGTTCAGCACGCACTGACGGATCCCCAGCAGAGCGTGCAGTCTGGGCCGCGCCAGGAGGAGGTCACGGTATGGTGCCAGGGCCGGGGCACAAACCAGGTGTGCCGCCAGACTGTGTACGAACTCCGGCACTGTACAGGTGATGTTGTTGTCCAGCTGACAGTAGTGGTAGGCGACCACGCACGCCGACAGACGCCGCAGTGGCTCGTACGTCAGTGTCGGTAGCGGAGAGACGAGACTTGTGACTGACTGACTGATGCTTGCTGGCGGCCGCGACAAGTTGGACAGCGACCCGTTATTGTTATTGCTTGACCGTAGTCCTGAGACAGGCAGAGGTCGACCTTTACCATTGTGTGCACCATCTACGGACAATCGAAAACAACAATGATCACTAACCTTTCAATAGCACCATCATCATCATCATCATTTCATTTGCCAAGAGGCACAGACAAAACAGAACACGCACAATGAGGTGTAGTGTCAAGACTGACAAGACAACTGTTAATATACAACAAACTATGAATTTTTTTTGCATACGAACCGGACAAGTATTCCATAACAAGGTTATTGTGACAATCGCCGAAGCTGCTGAACTCCACGAGTTCCTCCACCAGGGTTGTTTTGCCAAAACCTGCATCTGCGACAATAAGTAATCCCTTGCACGGTCCTGAAGTCGCACTGAGATGCTGAAACAAACGTCATTTAACATATAATTTATTTCAGCTGTGTTATGAATGCACATTAACACACACAGATTAACTGCAAAAACTGCAAACGATGTGCACATGCAGATTCGAAAAACGTCGAGCGTTCTACAAGCGATCCATAGGATGCTCTGCTAAATGTGCTAACAATCACCATCTATGTAGAATGTAGTCATAAAAGCACGTAAATAATGATGTAATCGAAGAAAAATTAACTTTTCACCAACCAATACATGAAATCAGCACCCTCTGCTGCAATCACTTAAATATACACACACAGTTTTTTCTTTAACCGGCCCATTTTCCCCAAAGTTATCCCACTTCAAGTTACTACAGGTCAAACCAACAGCCAAAAGTAAATCTGTAGGAATCCTAATAATTATACACCGCATGTGTAATAGAGAAGTTTTGGCAAAAAAATTTAATATTGAACTAACCGCTTCCATATCCCGAAACAGCCATTCGCGGCCAACAAACATTGGCGTTTTCTCTCGACGAGAAACGTCGAAGTTGATCTTTGTCAAATGAAGCTGAGAACGAACAGCGTGTACTGCAACAGAAACGTTAACATTTAATAATGATAATGATTGCAACAATAATGATGACGTATTGCAACCAGTGCTAGCTGTAACAAATGATATGCTGCCACTTGGGTCAGCAATTACAGTACTGTAAGCTTTAATATCAGAACACAAAGAACCAGGTTAAAAGTCAACCACATAGTGTCTACCATATCGTACCATATCAGAAGCAGATGTACTGGCTTGCAACTGCGACTGCTACAGGCGACCCTTAATGTCAGACAGTGTGTCTGTATCAGTCAACTCGGTCTGCACTGCATGCGACAGATGGTGTCTGTCTGTCCGCAGCTCCGCTACTGGCCACAAGAGACCCTTATTCTCAGGCAGCGTGTCTGCTGCTGTGTCACTGCATCTGCTGCCTATCCGCATGCGAGACAGAGACATCGCTAGCAGATAACTGCACCTAAACTTTCGCTTGAAGCATTGCAAACAACGTTGCCTACCGACTTGTCATACTAAAAACCAAACTGCTGCAAAAATAACCGTAATTACAATAACAAAAGCCAACAACAAACAAGTCATGCACGCAATAACAGGATAAACTGATGTAACACAAGAATGTACAAAATCCTCTCTGGCATCACTTTTAATTTCGTTTGACACTGCTATCACCTAGACCTAGTAGACGTAGCAGTAGTTCATATTACTTTGGCCACTTAAAAAATTTGGATTGACTGATTGATAAGTTATAAGAACCTTGTTCGCAGAGGGACAGACAAATGCGGAAGATTTTTACATCGCTCAAATACTGCAGTGGGTGACTTAAAATTTCGCTTAGACCTAAGTTTTAAACTATAGCTTAAGACCAAAACTCGATTTAAAACCTAATTAATGCAAAATTTAAAGTGAGATTAAATCTGGTTTTAAGTAGGGTTTTAAACCAGACGCCTCCACTGAAACCAAAGTTAAAACCGAACATAATACCAAACTTCGGTCTAAAACCAAACTTAATCTGAACAATCCAGTTTCAACACCTGATCTCCGTAATGCATCGAGATAGACATTTCTTCTTAAAAAACTAGTCTTTAGGTTTGGTTTAAAACCAAAACCACTTTAAATTTCGATTTAGCGAAAACAAGATGGCGTTTGTTTACCCAGCGGGTGCTATTGCTGCCAACGTTCGATTGCCCAATCGCCTACGAAGTGCGCCTAATGTACAGCGCGAATCATGTTTATCTGACGAAGATGAGTTTCTTTCAACGCGTCTGAGTGCTAGACAGATTCACCAGCTAGCCTTAGAATACATC
>Ga0209454_1002988_pt1 | contig 11859 bp, 9 predicted proteins | sample WorMetHERISLAND1_2_FD_187400 | JGI IMG/M metagenome (GOLD analysis project Ga0209454, IMG submission 187400) | Marine gutless worms symbiont microbial communities from Max Planck institute for Marine Microbiology, Germany - Olavius geniculatus... | ecosystem: Host-associated > Annelida >...
CAGATAGACCTGTCTGAAAGGTGCGTCCACGCGACCGTACGACAACAACACACTTTACGGTAAAACCTCTTCTAAGACATAAAACCCAGGCCATGACAAACTAGAGTCCTTCACGAAAATGACAGATGAAATGTCGTAATCCTAGTTTGCGTCTTTTTGCGTTTTGACACAATACAGTAGTGTCACGTCCACACGAACAGACGGACGGACGGACGGACGGCACTGCGATAGTTATGATAGGACATCTTCATAGCATGCTACAGTAAAGCCCTGTAAAAAGTTAAAAACCCTACGACAACGTTTTTCGTCATCGACAAAACAACTTCACTGATATTATCAGATACTATAAAAAGCGGATTTGATCCGCCGACAGATTTCAACCAGTATACACGATGTTTCATAAAAAAACAACTCCTTTTTTCTTTCATAATTTACTCAAATGATGGTCAATTTACATGAAAATTTTATCGGTTGTAGCTGAAGAAATACTAATTTAAAATGTTTCAACAAAATATGGCAGTTGATTAAATATTCCTTGCTAGTCGTGACGTAACGCTGACGTCGTAATGTGTCACGGGTACAAGCTTGCTACTTTCAACTGGTGCTGTTAGTTGCTACTCTGCTTTGATGGTAAAATTAATCTGGTTTGCTGATGAAAAATGTTCATCATGTCAGCACTAAGCAACATGGGGACATGAAATCAGGCATATCGCGATCCAAAAACTCAACCATTTTGCAAGCTCGATGTGCTAGTGCACTGTCTTGCTCGAACATGTGAAAGTCCAGCTATCCCCACAGACAATGTCATGTAAATGCGATCGCTTTGCACGTTTTTTGTAGGCCTATCTGCAACTGTAAAACTGCAAAAAATTTGTCATCAACGAAATTTTTACCATCGGAGCAGGGTTGCAACTGACGACACCAGTTGAGACTTGCAAGCTTATACCCGTGACACATTATGACGTCAACGTTACGTCACGACTAGCAAAAAGTATTTAATTAACTGCCATATTTTGTTACAATATTTTGAATTAGTATTTTTTCAGCTACAACTGGTAAAAATTTCATGAAAATTAGTCGTCATTTGAGTGAATTATAAAAGAAAAAACGGGGTTGTTTTCTATGAAACACCGTGTATTTGGCATTTTTAGATAACCGGTCCAAAGTTTAGTTTCGGAGTTTTGTCATAGAAGGGTGTGTCACTGGGGGGGGCTTTGTCGTGGTTGTCGTGTCTGTACCCGGTTCACGTACACTACTATTCAGTCGCTGTTTTGCTTCATTTGTCTCCGCTTCAGACGATGTGTTCGTCACTCATCTTTTCAAACATCGCATCGGTCAGTTTCTTTCTTTCGTGGATTATCGACTTTCCCCTAATCAGCCGGCTCGCAGATAACTCGAGTGTCCAGAAACAACAATTATCCAAGTAGTTCGTCCACTCCTCTCTGTTCTGTCTCATCATCTGGCAATAATCGTATATAATCATCTTGCTGTCTTGTTTCTCGTGGGATTCCTTTCATCCGTGGAGTGTATCATTACGATATGTATGGCAACTGTCACGGACAGACAGTCTCTTGATTACTTGTGGCCTACGTGCTGATGGTTGGTCGGTCACGGGTCAGTGAGCTGACCGGACACGGACAGTCAGAGATCCTAGAGGTTGTGTGGCCGGCAGACCGGCAGGACGTTTTTCTTTTGTTGGCCGTGTTATGGCCGTATTGCTTTTATTTGGTTGTTATAACTGATTGTTTTCTTGTTTACTGGTGCTCGCTACTGTATTATATTTCTGTTTGAAAAGTTTGGACTGTTCTTTGCTCTTCGAATGAGTAGCTAGGGCTATAGGAGTCTATTGGGCCTGCAGTGTAGGCTAAACAACCGACTAATCTGTAACAGCAACTGATGATTGGAGTGGTGGTGATGGAACCGGGGCATGCGGCAAAAGAAAGAAAGAGCAAAGTCAACGAGGGCAAGAGCTTTCTGGTGCAAAATTAAGTTAGTAGGCCTTAAGTTTGAGTAATAAGTAAACATTTATAGTGCGCACAAAAGCCAGCTAAGTTGGCTTAATTTGGCGCACTTGACTGAAATTATTAGCTGCCAAAGATTTCTAACTCAAGACACGAGCTGAATGGTGATCCGTAACTTTTATCCGTGAAAGTGAAAAAGACAAACTAATAAAAAAAGAAAAAAACTTGGAAAAGAGATAAGTTTTCACAGGAGAACAGAAGACACTGCGAGACGGGTTGACATTATAAGAGACAGAGTAGCAGAGGATGAAAACTGAGATGAGATATATTATATAACGCGACTTGCTGATATAAGCGATATTACGTTTCACTTATTATTGCAGTCTAATAAAGCTAGAAAAGCAACCAGGGAGCGCAAAGCTCCACTACCGCTACGTAAATTTGTCCGTTATGTTAGCGAAATGTTGATGTTAGGCTATAATGCAATAATACACTGTGTCTTAAAAGAACATCCCGAACATTTTCGATTTTAACTTGAAGAAGGATTATCGAATTTTAAACTTTTTGGTCAGAATATTCCGGAAACAATTCTCCATCAAATCATTTTGCAGTTTTCCACCTCACCCATCGTATCTTTCTGCACTACCTGGGAAAATCAGAACCAACGAAATGTTGTATTTTTACCTAAGTAGTATTACTACTTAATGTAAATAACGCACAAAAACACATTTTGTTTACATTTTTGACACTTTGGCTGACACTTTATCTAAATGTTTTGTTTTTTAGCTGTCTGCAATAAAATTGATCGAAATGTTGGCCCATTGTGCAACCACGGGCATGAAGACGATTTCTCCATTCATTGACAGCAGTATCGATAATGTTATGCTCCAGACTAATCCCGACTTCACCAGTCGCTTCTTGAATTCATAAACATTCTTTAGCGTCATATGGTAGACATATTGCTGAATGGCAGTCAAGTGTTGTAATCGGCTAGCTTTTGGAAGCCATAAATCAGGCTAGACGGAATTTATCGACGTTTTTTATATCTTCAACGCGTATTTTGCTTGGTTTGATTTCCCCAGGTAGTGCAGAAACAGACATTGGGTGAGGTAAGAACTCAAACAGTTATTTAGTAGCCAGCTGTGTCGGAAATATATATGTGCCAATAATTATTGAAATCTCATAATCTTACTTCAAGTTACGGTCAATAAGGTTGGGGATGTTTTTTACGTTTTTGTCTATTTGAACGTATTTATCGCTTGTTTTTTTTCGAGGTAAAGCAGAAGCAAACATTTAGTGAGATGAAAAATTAAACGGCCATTTAATGGCAAGTTGTGTCAGAAATATTCATACCAAAAATTATGAGAATCTGTTATTTTTTGTTCAAGTTAGAATCGAAAATGTCCGGGATGTTTTTTGAGACACAGTGTAGAATAATTTACGCTAGAGAAAAAGGCTAAAATTTGTTTAAGATCGTGAGCTAGTTGCTAGAAGATATTTTTGTTTTTTATTAGATTTTATTCCTGCAACATGCTGGCTGTTTCTGACTTTCGCTGAATTCTGTCCTCATTGTCATAAGTTGGTCGAAACTAAAATTGAGTTAAAAAAAAGTAAGTTTCATAGGTTTTTAAAAACCAGTAAACCTCAAAAGTACAAATTTTGTGTTTTTACACCTTTCCATTCATTGCGCAATTTATAATACAGATTAATTTTAATTTGATATTTAAGTAATTTACTTAACCAAAACGATGTGACACAGATCTTTTTCTATAACTAGATTTTAAGACTTGTGTTTCGTTTTCTTTGTACACGAAAACTCTTTTTAAAAATTAAAAACTTAAAAACTTTTTTTAAAAAGCTAGTTCTTTTTAACTCTGATGTTTGCAACAGAATCTACTAAACGTTTGCAACAGCATTGAATAATGTGCGTTTGTTTTTCGGTCAATGCTGCACACATGAGACATCGCCTCCTATTCTAGTCTGCAGCAGCAGCAGCAGCAATAGCAATATCAACGATGATGAGAGTCTGGAAGCAAAGAGCTGACCCACAGTCACAGATCTTCATCAGTGGACAGCGCTTAGATAATAGCCACCGGCCTGTGGACATCACGTCAATGATGCTATAACATTGATCATCGGTTTTTGCCTCTCAACCCGCTGGCTACAGTTACAGTTATTGCAGCCGAGTGGTGTTACATCGGCGGGGGTTAACACTACTAACACTGATGCATGGCCGTGATATTCTGTAGATGGAGGTGTCGCCTGTTTTTTTTCTCATGATGATCTGTTTAAAAAGCGAAATCCACACGTTGGCATGCTGCTGTTTGGTGTGACATCTAGTGTCAAGTCAAGAGAACGGTTTCTTGTAGCGCGTACACGATCAAAATAAGCGCATACACCGTGTCTCAATTAAAACGTGTCACTTTTATTTTTTTGCGCTACCCCGTATAGATTCATTGTTGTAAACGTCAAAACTACGACTTCTGAATTTCGCAAGGTAGTGTAGCAAAAGTATTCAGTTGAGGTGGTCTAAGCTAGTCTCATTTACGTCAAGTTTCTTCCTGATGTTGCATGTCAAAAATTATCAAAATCGCCTAATGTGTCACAAGGTTATTCAAAAAATAAAAGCAGCATGTATTTTTGAGACACGTTGTAGTAGAATACAAAGCATCGTCCAGTACAGCGTTATGTTAAATCGTCTGATGTGTGCGCTTTTCCAGAAGTGTGGCTTGCGTAATTATTTCAACAGTTTGTCGTTGTCGTTACGACTATTTCACGTGTTATCTAAATTATAATCTATTTTAGTTTAATCTGGAAGGAATTTATACAACGTCATAATGTCCTGAAGTGAACAGAGGTGCTGGCATTGTTTGCTTTATTGTGAGCTGCCTTATTTTGTTATCAAGTCTGAGTATATTATGCTAGACCACGGTCTGGATCGTCTGGTTATGTGAATGCTAAAAAACTCACACATCTCAGAGAACCCAGACAGTGATTTAACCCACTTATTCTACGGTCGCCGTCGGTCGATAGTACAGGTTCGGTCGGTCAAGCATGACTGTATCCATGGAGTCTGTTATCGACACTTTGAATCACTCGAGACACAACCGTAGAGAAAAGTGCGATTGTATTATTTATTACTGCATTACACTTTTATACAATAAGATTATACGTGATAGAATACAATTATGTGCTGTTGTGCATATACAAAGTTTATTTCGCATAAATGCAGCAAACAAACAAAAAAAACACACGGAGAAAAACAGAAGAAAGCGCAAAGCAAACAAGAAATTAAACATACAGTCACATAGCCAAGAACAGAAATCCACAACCACCGTCACAGATCGGTCAACTGATAAACTTCGATCGTCTTCCTTGAATCTCGGCGTCGAGTTCTTGTTTGATTTTAATATAACACGAAAGTAATAAAAAAGATGCCACAACGACGTGATAAAGAAATGTAGGATAATACCAAAAAAATTGTCGCAAAAAAATGGCAACAAAATCCGTCCTAGGAAAAACTGGCAAAAGTTTACCAGCGACGACTGTTACACCACGTGGTAATTAAAACTCCCGTTATTAACGGTTTCAGTTTCACTCGTATAGCGTTGGTCCAGCGAGGGTTGTCGCTGTCGGCGCTGTGCACCACGCTATTATGAAGCAAGTTGTCTACAGTGCAGTCTGTAATGAGAGCCCACCGGCGGTGACAAGAGATAAACGACGCTAATTCTCGGCAATTATGCCCGACGTCGATGAATGACCGGTGTTAACTGTGGTGTGGCCTATACCGCTTGGCTTGTCACAGGCCGCCCCCAGGCAGACACGGCGAGTGCATGTATCCATAAACGAACGACTAACGAACAGTCCTGAACCGTTCCCGTGTTCCGCGAAACCGTCACTCCGGTACTGTCAAGGCGTGTAATACCCCGTTTACACGATCAAGCTGGTTCGACGAGCTGGCTATATGTTAGCTGGACGAGCCAGCTCGATGTTTGCTGGACGTTTGCTCGATCGTGTAAACGGGGTATAAACCACACTCAGCGTGCACTAGTACTGTTTTCGCATCTTTCAACTGTAGTCGTGCGTCATGAAGCAAACGGTGGTGTAGTTTATGGGACCCGAGCGTGGTTTAAACACGCTACAGGACTGTCTGGAGTGGTAGTATATAAGCTCGTACCGCGTACTTGTTTACCCGCTTCAGCAGTGCCATAACTAGTAAAAAAACTCAAACTAAACTGCATTGACATATTGCAGTTTAGTTTAGTTTATTTTTTTTGTCGCACACTGACACACAGTCAGTGCGATGCGGGCAATATCACCTTTTGTGACTTTTGCTGTTTTCAATGTGCGAGTTCTTTAATATTGCCGTTAACAAGTGTATAAACTGATGTTTTGTGCATTTATAATAGTAACACTTGATCTTTGCCATAGTATCGGGCCTTAACTCGGCCTGCGGCCTCGATACACAGCGCTGCAGCGTAGCCGTTATCTACACTGTGTCCCAAAAAAACATCCCCGACATTTTTAACAGTAACTTGAAAACCAATTATCAGATTTTGATAATTTTTACAGAAATATTCCTGACACAACTTGCCATCAAACGACCACTTAGTTTTCCACCTCACCCAATGTATGCTTCTGCACTACCTAGGAAAAGCAGACCAAACGAAATATGTGGTGAAATAAACAGAAAACCTGAAAAAATATCCCCGACATTATTGATCGCAACTTGAATAAAGATTAGCAGATTTTAATAATATTTGGCAGAATTATTGCTGACGTAACTGGCTATTTACCAAATGTTTTAGTTTCCACCTCACCCAATGTCTGTTTTTGCACTACATGGAGAAAGCAGACCAAGCATAATACGTGTTAAAGTGAATGAAAAAAACGTCAGTAATTTCCATCTATCTTAATCTGTAAGCCTCAACAGCAGGTCCATTACAAGGTTCGACTGTCATGCAGCAGTGTGTCTACCAGATAAAGTTTAGGAATGTTTGTGAAGTCAAGAAGTGACTGGTACAGCATGGATTGGCTGGAGCAGAACATTGTTGATACTGCTGTCAAGTGAATGGAGAAAGCGTCTCATTGTCTGTGTTCGCATAGTGGGCCAACACTTCAAGCAATTTTACTGCAGGCAGTTGAAAAATGGACAACTGGATGAAATGTCAGCCATAGTGTCAGAAATGTGAACAAAATGTGTTTTACACGTTATGTTAATTAAGCAATCATATCGCATTGGACAAAAAGTGATATTTTGCTGGTTGCGTTTTCCCCAGGTAGTGCGCTAACAAACGTTGGGTGAGGTGGGAAACTGAATGGTCATTTGATGGCAAGTTGTGTCAGGAATATTCGTGCCAAAAATTATTGAAATCTGATAATTTGTTTTCAAGTTACAGTCGAAAATGTCGGGGATGTTTTATTGGAATACACAGTGTATGTACGTTCTATGCTGAAATTTTATACGCAGGTTGTCGACTTGGTCTATCTCTAGTAATTTCTGTGTAATTCAGTCTTTAAATGGGCGTTGGCGTTGCAGCTTAAAGTTGTGAAAAAAAATCACTTAAAGCCCGTTTGTTAGATTTCGTGATCGTTCAAGGTCGTTGATGTTGGTGTATTTCTGAAAATCTCGTCAGCAGTGCGCTTGTTGCCACGAGCAGCAAGTCGGTGTCTTTTTACAACCGTTTTCACTCAAAATTAGTGGATAGTAGCAGAAATCGGTGTTTCTTGGTGGTGTAGCGGTATAGCGTGCCAGACTGATGACCGCGAGGTCCCCGGTTCGACTCCCGCCCAGTGTACTGACAGTTAACGACTCTGGACAAGTTGTTCACGCACATGTGCCTCTGTTACCAAACAGTACAATTTGGTACCGGTCAAAGGGCGGTGACGCTCTCTGGCTGGAAAGGTAACCGCGGCCCTGGTGGAAAGTAATGGCAGCCTACCACCGGATTTATGACAATGTCACCTGCGGGCTGACTGCCTAGAGACCGGGATCAGCTCCGGCCCATACGCACATATCGAGTATGTGATGCCTTTACCTTACCTAAGTGCAGAAATCGGACATTTTGAATGGGTCTCAGGAACTAAAGTGTTATTGTTGTACTGGGAATGTAAGGTGGTAGCGTTCGTGACAGACTCGTCGCCGCACGTGGCCGCAGCAGTCCAGCTGGCCGGCTGGCGGAGTCTGCCGTGTTTCGCTAACATGCTGAACGTGATGGCCCAGGAGGCTCTGAAGGAGATCGCCGACATCCGGACCAAGGCCCGTGCCGCTGTGGAACATTTTCATGCCAACGTCCTGGCCGGTGACATGCTGCGCAGTGTTCAGCAACAGATGTCGCTGCTGCCCGACCGTGACCTACTGCTCGACCAGGGTTCATAAACATCATGATTTGTTGAAAATAATAAAATAATGTCAATATTTTACCATTTGGAATTTAGTTCTAGGCTTTTAAGAGTAAAATATGAAAAAGAAGAAATCGAAATCAAAAAATCTGTTTTCGGATTTAAATCGGTTATTTTGTATTTAGATTGTTTTTTTAAAAATTATTTGTTTGATTTTTACTACTGTTCTATGCTATCTGTGCTAACCGTTATGGGTACCTTTATCCAATAGTTTGTGGACGACAGTGATAGACCTTGATTAGAGAGTTCATTTTAATCAATGATTTAAATCAGTTGATTTACAGACGCATACAGAGCAACGTAACTCAACTGAACTGACATGGTTTACTTTTTGACGAACTGACCAAATGGGCAAGCAGTGATGCATTACAGTAGGCACCGTCTAACGGCGTCCTTGACTTACGTGACTACGCCCACGTATGCGTTAACCAGTGACCAATAGGCTCGCCTTGCTCGCCCACTGGTCAGTTTGTCAAAAACCAAACCTTGTCAGTTCAGTTACGTCGCTCTGTCCGCAGTGGCTTCTATCCCTATACCTCGTGGTTGCAGCTTGCGCACTGTGAAAAATAAGGTGGGGGAAGTTTTGTTAAGGGTGTAGATCAAAACTCCCCTCCCCCTATTTTTGACTGGGCCTGGGCAGTCTGCACCCTGAACAAAACTAGGAAAGGGGAGTAGGGAGAAAAAGGGGAAGGGGAAGGGAAAGGGACGGATGGTGAAGGAAGCAGGGAGGGAAAAGAGCCCAATAATGGGGGAGGGGTCTTGTGCCTGATTTAGATTCCAGATTTGGGGTAATAGAAGTCACTGTCTGTACGCCCCTTAAAAGGGAAATATAAATGGTTTTGCCTAATACAAAATGGTGAACATTACTCTTTAAATACGCTTTTGAAATCTTTTATCACTTTCATTACTGCCACTTTATTTCTATACAGGCCATGTGTCTTTTAGGCCATGTTGTTTTCAAGGTTTATTTCCCCTTTTAAATCGCATCAATCGTGCGTTGTACACAGCGATGGGCTCGCAATGGACTCTGACCTATCGGATGCTGTCACGGCTGGCAGAGCTCCGTGAGGCTGTAGTCTCAGCACTGGCGCTGCTTGTTGACAACGTGCCCGATGGACTGCTGTCTTCAGCTGACTGGGACGTGGTTGTCTTTGCCTGTGAGTTGCTCCGTCCTATGTACGAGGTGAAATAATGTTCACATCTTTATTTATGTGTGTCTTCGTATAGACTCTCATAGTTTGAAAGTTTGAATTGATAGTGTAACGGTAGGGTACAATCACGAGGTCGTGGGTTTGACTGCCGGTCCTGTCGCTATCAAGTGCTTACTACTTGGATGAATGACTGTTTGCGGACAGATAAACCTACCAGGTATGTAACCAACACTTAGGTCAACTCAGCTTGTTGTCCCTTTGAGTCTGTCTGGCGTTAAGGCAGGGCATGTTTTCCTGTGTCGGGTGGCAGGTATGATCCCATGTGGCACGTGATGCTCCATAGCTCTTCAATGGGTTTCCCGTAAAGAGCCGTACACTACTTTAATCTTTGAGTAAACAAGATAATGTTTATACAAACACGGAGTCTGTCCAATGCATTTCGATAGTTTACAGTATATGTCTGGATAAATATAACCAGAGAGCTGTTTTGACTGGTAGGAAAAAAATCAAACGGTTTAATTTCAAATAGCAATGATCCTTTTATCCTTCTCTATTATTTTAACTAAGCAATAGACATTGTCAGTCATGAGACCATTCGATTCACTATAAATAGTCCATCGTCACCATGAAACAACTTTAATTTATGCAAAAAAATCTTGCACTGTTGTGGAGATATGGTGCTTCAAAGATAATGGGGTCACGCCTTTGACCTTTTGTGGTCTCTTGACGTCATCAGTTGCGTGAACATTTGACTCCCAGGGGTTGACTTTTTATAGGTGGTGCATAGTCACCATGCGTCTATCTTGCACCGTTATGAAGATATGGCGCCTCAAATGTTGGATGCACGGACCTGGACACTAAAAAGAAAGGCGGAAGAATGGAAAGAGAAATAGGAAGGGAAAGGGCAAGGGCAGGGAAAAGGAAAGTGGAAAAGAAAAAGGAAGGGAAAGGGGAAGGAGAAAAGGAATGGAAAGTAAAGGGAAGGGGAAGGGAAATAGAAAGGGAAAGGGAAGGTGGAAGGAAGATAGCTTAAGAAATGTAGGACGCACGCACGGACGCACGGACACAAAGGTGATTTTACTCTGTCCAATGCTATGCATTGCATTGAGCAGACAATAAGTTATACAAATTCATCAATATACATCCTTTAGTTTATTTTGATAGAGATTGTTGATGTGTTGGGACGCAACCGCTTCTGCCTTCTTCAGAACAACTGTTCGATCGCCAGGTGTCGCTACGGCGGTTACAAAAATCACGTTAATTCGGTGAAGGCAGATGTGCAAGACAACTGTTGCATGGGGTGTGCCGAATTGTCTACATAGGTGACGTGTGAGCTGGCGGCGGAGCGCTATGCGCCGGCGTCGAAGATCATCCTAATGGCTCGCGGACTGACCCGATTGTGCCGGGACCAGTTCGAGTCATCCTCGCTGCCAGTGGTCGTCCGTAAGATGGCAAGCGTCATGCTGGCGTCGATGACCGCCTGGTTCGGCAGCTTCGAGACCAATAACCTCATGGCCGAGGCGACCCTGTTGGACCCACGGTTCAAGCGGAGTGGATTCGAGGACTCGACGGCGGCAGAGCAGGCGGTGCTTAATGTGACCGCAGCCGCTGCCAGCCGCAACAACTCTGTCACAGGTACGAATGCTAAACGTTTAAGGGTTCTTGTATGTTTATACCTCGTTTACACGATCGAGCGAACATCAAGCAAATGTCGAGCAGCCTGCAGCCTTGATGGAATCCCACCCCCTGGCTTAAATGTAGGCCTAGGCTTAGCCCACAGCTAATTACGTGTTATATAGGCCTTCCAATTACAACCCGCCCACCCTCCTAATTAGCATTAGACGTCGAGCAATTAGCACGTGTATTTTGAATACATTTGCTTGACGTTTGCTTGATGTTTGCTCGATCGTGTAAATGGGGTATAATTCACCTGCACCCAAATTAACCGCTAGGTTTGTGGCTAGAATTAGGGATAGGGTTGGGTTGGGGTTGGAGTTAGGGTTAGGATCAGGCTTAGGCTGCGTTAGCGTAGGGGACAAGTACCTCTCAGATCAAATCTCTGCAGTGTCTAAATCTTGCTATTCTCACATTCGTCTGCTTTGTTGCGTCCGTCCTTTTCTTGATTCTGAAATAGCCAGCCTCATTGCAACTTCCATTGTTCACTCCAAACTTGACTACAGTAACTCTATATACTATAATCTTCCTAAGTCTCAATTAAATCGTCTTCAGCACATCCAAAACTCCCTTGCTTGTGCTGTCGTCAGAGCTCCTAAATTTAGTCATACCACTCCTATTCTTAAATCTCTTCACTGGCTCAAAATAAATGAACGTATTGAATATAAAAT
>Ga0209454_1002989_pt1 | contig 11857 bp, 7 predicted proteins | sample WorMetHERISLAND1_2_FD_187400 | JGI IMG/M metagenome (GOLD analysis project Ga0209454, IMG submission 187400) | Marine gutless worms symbiont microbial communities from Max Planck institute for Marine Microbiology, Germany - Olavius geniculatus... | ecosystem: Host-associated > Annelida >...
ATAGAAATGGGTGAAAAAGGAAAAATATGGAGAATGGAATCTTCAGTTGACATCTAGCCATACTACATAAGTAAAGTTAACTGTAGTTCACGACGCGCGTGCGTGTCCGAAAGTGTTCGATGGAATCGGTCGTAAGCTCAGGGTGCACTCGCCTGACATCTAAAAATGAAAAATTAAAATTTATGCTGCTCAAAAGAAATTTTGTTGGGACAGATACTCCAAAAACTACAACAAATACTAATCAAAGTAATGACTGTCAAGCCAATATCAAATAAATCTATGCAAACTTATTAGAGCAATGTCGACAAAGATATCAATGCAATATACGTAAAAAACTACTCAACTTTCTGCAAGCAAGTAATGCAAGACAGACAGATGAAAGAGCAGCCGTTAATAATGTTGACATCAGGTCGAGCGCAAAAAGAAGGGTTAGTGGGGGAGCTAACAGCTGCATCCCCACTTGAAACTGTAGATGTAGACTGCGGCTCTAGAGTCGATTCCGCCTCAACGGCGCAGGATAACAGGTGGCCAACATGGACGCGTTGCCGCTTATGAGTAGTATCACAATGCACTAGAGCTGTAATGGGCGTTAAAACGATATGATCGTGAACGACCTCGCCCACTGGTTAAATAATTTTCGGTGCCGCTGACGAATGAGTGGGCGTGGCCAGTAGAGCCACACTTTTTGGCCGATGTGATACGGCATTGGTTTAACCCGGGCATCGAAATACCGTTTCTGGGTTTTAGCATAAGTGTGGAGATGCTCTCGTGCGAGGGCGTGGGCAGCACGCAGGTTGTCGCGGTGCTGATCCACAAAGGGAACAGTAACGGCGGTAGGGTTGTTCGGCGGTGCGGCTATCAGGCTGCATGGGAGCATAGTCTCCCGGCCTAGCATGGCCATATTTGGGGTGACGCCGGTTGCCTTGTGTCTGGTCGCACGGTACGCAGAAAGAACGGTTGGTAGTCTGGACGGCCAGCCTGTGGGATCCCCTTCACACGTGACACGCAGCATCTGTAGAAGTGTGCGATTGGCACGCTCTGTCAGGCCATCGGAACGGGGGTGAAATGGAGTAGTACGCGACTTATTTACTCCCGTTAGCGCGCATATTTCTTTAAAGAGCGCCGACTCCAAGTTTCGCCCCTGATCCGTATGAATTTGAAGGGGGTACCCAAAACGATTAAAGAAACCGTCGTACACTGCGCGCATGCAGGTGCTGGCTTCCTGGTCTGGGAGCGCGTACGCTTCCACCCACTTGGTGAAGTGGTCACATACTACAAGGATGTACTTTGAACCGTCGGTTGCGACTGGAAGGCCGGACAAAATGTCCATAGTGACAAAGTCCATCGAGGCACCCGCTATAATGTTCCGCATGTGACCGTGCGGTCGCAGGGGAGCCCCTCTTGCCCGTGCACATTGTGCACACTGCCGGCACCATCGGCGTACATCACGATTGAGGCCCACCCAGTAGTAATGGGTCTTAAGCTGTACGGTTGTCCGAACGGCGCCTAAGTGGGCAGCAGAAGGACCGGCGTGTGTCAGATCAAAGAGTCGCCTCCGTAGTCGTGTAGGAACTACGAGCTGTAGCTGTTTGTCCGTCCGTCGTACGAGCACGTCATGCTGTAATTGGACCTCAAGTCTATGGGATAAAAGCATCTTGCTCTCGTAAGGGAAGGCTCGTATCTCGTCAGAGGACGGATCTGTGTTTTGGGCGAAAACAGCGTACGCGGGTCCAATTTCCGAATCTTACGCCTGCATGGCAGCGATGTCGCTGGAAGTTAGTTCAGGGAGGAGTCGGAACGCACGAATGGACAGTGGCTCGAGTATTTCTTCGGCACGCTCACACTCGTCGATCCAGACGGTGGGCATTTTCTTATCAAAGCACTGCTTACAGCTGTGCCTAGACAGTGCATCGGCGTTCGAGTGTAACCGGCCGGAGCGATGCTGTATTTCGATATCGAACTCGGCCATGGTCTCTATCCAACGTGCCATGATGCCGGTCGGATTTTTATACATCCGGAGCCATAGCAGGCTGTGGTGGTCTGTTCGGAGTATGACCTTGGCTCCGAGCAAGTAATGGCGGAAATGTTGAAGGGACTTCACCACAGCAAGCATCTCACGTCTTGTGGCGCAGTAGTTTCGCTGGGTGCGATTGAGGACTGCGGAATAAAACGCGATTGGCCTTTCAACTCCGTCAATCTTCTGACTGAGGACTGCTCCGACGGCAAAGTCAGAAGCATCTGTGTCGAGGATGCATGGAAGTCCTGGTATCGGATAAGCCAGAGTAACAATGTCTAGCAAAGCTCGCTTCAACTTCTCAAACGCCTCTTGCGCCTCGTCGGTCCATACAAACTGCTTGGGTTTTCCTTTCATAAGACTGGTAAGTGGCTCTGCAAGAGTAGCGAAATGTTTGATGAAGCGCCTGTAATAACTCGCCAGACCGACGAAGGCTGGAACTTCCGTTAAGCAGTGTGGAACAGGCCAGTTCTCAATCTTCTCTACCTTGTCTGGCTGTGGTTCAATTCCGTCCGCGGATACCAGATGACCAAGAAACTCAATGGGACTTTTAAAAAAGACGCATTTGGATGGCTTGGCTTTAAGTCCACGTTCACGCAGTCTGGTAAAGACTCTGTCAAGATGACTAATGAGTTGCTCTGGTGTAGCCGCGTAGACGTTGATATCGTCTAAGTAGCAAATGCAGATGTTATAGAGCAAGTCGTGGAAAATGTTTTCCATGAGACGGCAGAATGTGGACGGCGCATTGGTAAGGCCAAAGGGCATCCTGGTCCACTGAAATAGCCCTCGCCTGGTGCCCTTTCCGTCATCCTATCTGCCAGTATCCGGAGAGCAGGTCGATGGTAGCGAAGTACCTGGCCCCATGAAAGCTATCGAGTGCGTCTTTGACGTGCGGAACCGGATATGCGTCCTTCTCCGTGACCGCATTCAGTCGTCGATAGTCAATGCAGAAGCGGAATGAACCGTCTTTTTTCTTTGCTATACATACGGGTGAACTCCATGGCGAGTAGGAAGGCTCGTTGATGCCTGTCTCCAACATCTCGTCCAATTGTTTATCTTCCTCGTCTCTGGCTGCAAGTGGAGGTCGACATGGCGGTTGTTTGATCGGCTTGGCATCGCCCGTCTCGATGTCATGTTGAATGGCGTCGCAGAAGCCGATGTCCATCGGACCGGTGGCGAACGCTGAACTATTTCGGCGTAGAACTTCGGCCAAGTAACGCTGGTTAGCCGACGACAGCTTTGATCGTTCGACCGTCTCGTCAAAAAGCTCCTGTAGATGCTCCGGTACTTCTAGATCTTTCTCTGCAGCAGATGTGTCTATAATAACGGACTGCACAGGCGCAGTAGCGTCATACACAGTGTGAAAGCTATCTGTAGGCTTCGGCTCGTCCGGTTCCTGGTGGGTATACGGCACAGACTGATGTACAGATGGAGTAAACGTAATGGATGGAGGAGCAGTGTTTACATTGGATGACGGCTCAGCAATGATGCCCAGTGAAGCGACAGGGCTATGATGTATTGCTGACGAAGTGAAGTCCAGTTGAGTAGCTCGTGGATGAAAGCTAGGGGCGTGTGGGTCCAGCACGATACGTGAAGAAACTATGGGACGTCTGACGTAGATAGCGGACACTTGTCGGCTGACAGCGCTAGACGGAGCGCTTGGAGGTGGCATATAAATGTTGTTGACGACAACTGCGCTGCCCAGCGACTGGATTTGCGCAGACTCCTGGATGAGAGGAGGGCCGAGGCGACACGTGGGTTGAAGGGGACGGTTCGTAGACCGTAGATACTGACGCTAACGGCTCGTGGGCCGACTCTAACGCTACGAGCGGTTCGTGGACCGCAGACGGCACATGGGCCGTAGATGGCTCGTGGGCCTGATCTAATGCTAACTGTTGGGGGTCTGTCGTCAATGATAAGGCTGTGAAGTGTGCCGATTCATTTTGAGTGTCTGGTAACGGTGCTGGGCTGGACCGAGTGAAAGCTGGATAGGTGGACTTTGCTTCTAAGAACTTTGACTGCTCCTGTTGTAACTGATAAGCTGCGTATGCTTCCCGTTGCATCTCTATCGTAGCAGACCACAGTCTGGCTACCTGGTTGGGTGTAAAGCGAAGAAGGTCGGAAGAATCCAACTCCATCAATCGTACGTCTTGAAACTGCATAACCTCTGGCTTCGTTGATGACGTCTGTGCGGTACCACAAGGTGGTGCATTATCCCTTATCTGCTCGAGCTGGATCGCTGTAAACGGCGGCAAATCAAGTAGATCATCTTCTATGTCGGACTCGAGCTGGAGAATTTCAGCTGGGCGCTGTGATGACAAAACTTCAACTTCCTGTTCCTCCGTGTCTGAATCTTCTTCATGCGTGAGAATGCGAACGTCCGTCTGAGTGAGTTCTTCTAACGACCGGGTGTACTCTAGGTAATCCTGCTGGTATTCTTCCCATTCTTCATCATCATCGAACTCGTCGAAATCCGAGTACTCCGTATCGGACGGCATATAGTAAGCAGGACGCGATCGGATAGCGTATACATGGTCCTGATAGCATCGGTTGATCTCCATCACCCGGTCTGTAATCTCCTTCTCGTCTTCTGACTGACTGGCGTCGACACAAAAGCTCTGCTATGTCCTTGACTGGTCCGTGTAAACACGCTTGACGTCTGGCTGGTTGACGTCGGTAAATGTTGCGGACGTAGATGATTCCTGCAGTGGAGTGGGAGAATCGTCGCTGACCGTACGACGACGCTTCCGGGATGCAAGCACCCGGAAAGGCTTAAAGAGAAATGGTGGTCGCGAACGTTGAACTGGAACGAGACCACTGTGTGCGCTAGGTTCTTGTGTAATTGCCTGTGATGAACTCATGGAGTTGCCAAAAAGATCACTGTTTGAAGAGACAGTGGGGGGATTGATATCCAGCGTTCCGGCGCTGGACGCCGTGGATTTCTGCACCACGACGCGATGTGCGTGCTGTGGCTCGGTCATAGCCACACTGGAGTGCACGCTGCTATCAGAAACTGGAAACTCTGGGTTCGGACTTATCGGACCCTTTGTAACCGATTCCGGGCGACGTAACCACACTCTTTTATTCGCAACGTCCATCACTAATCTTGCAGCTTGCATCAGATCGTACCAACCAATCACTGGAGTGAGAGCGTCGATGAAGTACAACGGGCGGCAGATGCGTAAGCCACACAACTGAAGTTCTAAGGCAACAGGACCTTGCAACGTGACCTGATGGTTGCCAAAGGTTCGAACTTCCCTAGTTACACGAGAAAGTGAGATGGGCGGATCGAAAGCGGCTGCAATATCACTTGGCAACACACTAATTTGGGCCCCACTGTCTAACATCATCGGGGTCTGAACTGAGTGGATCGTCACGGTAATATTCGGGGCCATACCTTCAGCAATAACATGAGGCAACATATTTAACATCGGTACATCGACGAATTGCGAAGAATTAACTAAAGACGGCGCAAAACAAGACGCGGTAGCAGCAGTATTTACAACAGCACTATCACTAGCAGTAGCATTAGCAGCAACACTAGTAGTAACGGGTACAGAAAAAGAAAGATAAGGTGTCTTGACGTCGGTCAAGTCGATATCATTAACGTCTCTCGAAGTCCGTAGTCCGTCCGGCGTCCCAGTCCAAATCGGGCCGGAAGTCGGCGGTCGATCGGACTGTAGGAATGGTCCTACTGGAACTGCGGGCGGATGGGGGTGACGGAGCCCGGTTGCCCGTTGCCGGACTCCGGGGACCGTTTCCCTGTGATCGGTTGTCGGGTGGGACTGACGATGACCGTGGTTGCTCGTAGCGGCGAAACTCAGCTGCCTGCTCCTCCGGGTGGTTGCGGCTGTGGCAACCGAACGCTCCACACACAAAACATCCGCGACCTCTACCTCTACCACGACCTGGGCGTGGCTCTGCGCTGGGGCCTGGACGCGGTGTGGGGTCCTCGTAACATTCAGTTGGTCTTTCGTCCACCGAACGGTTTCCGAAACCGCGACCATATCCCTGGGAGCCTCTGCCACGGTTGTTGTTAAACCACTGACCACGTCCGGCGAAACCTCGACCAGGTCCTCCAGACCAGCCGCCACGGCCTATTAAAGGAGTGGGGGTAGACTGTACGCTACCATACCTCGGGCCGGGATTGGTCCACCATGGTGGTGTCCCCTGGAAACGTGGACCAGCGCCGCCCCATGCTCGCGTCAGAGGCTAGTAGTTGACGTCGTTCCATCCTGACGACGGTGTCTGGAAACGATGGGGTTGCGGATTGGTAGAGTAATTCTGCGGCGGCACATCATCAAAACGCTCGGCTTGCTGGTCTTCAAAGCGAACGCGCAGGTAGCTGGTGTCGTCGCTCCGTTGTCGCGTCGACGATCTACCTCGCTGATTTTGCGACTGCGCGGTGACGTGGGACGGCTGGGTGGTGTCAACGAACGCGCTGACTGTCCGCGACGTTCCATCTTATCCATTCGATTCTGGATATTTTTAAGACAATACATCACCAGCTCTAGGTCCACCGTTGACGACGTGATGGTGTTAACAGCCGGGTCACGCTCGGTGCTGGCGAACCGCACAGAAGCTTTCCTGGGCTTGGAGGTGTCCTTGATTTCTACGTAGCGTCGCGCCTTCTTGACCGTCTCCTCGAACCCGAGATCAGCATACTGCAACCGCAGATACTCCTGCAACTCCGTTAGACGAAGTCCGTCTACGAACTGATTTTGGAGTTTGGTATCACGATGGTCGAGTGGCTGACCGGGCCATCCAGCTCTGTTCAGCTTCAGTAGTGCGTCGGCGAATTCATCAATCGCCTCGCCTTTCAACTGCAAACGATGTTTGAACTTCCGACGTGCGCTCTGGACCTCGTCGGAAGAACCAAAGTGACCTAGCAGTCGATCACGCAGCGCAGCGAACGCCTTAACAGGGTCGGATTCATCGAGATCCTTGATCTGGAGAGCGACGCGACCGTCAAGTGCTGCCTTCAGATGTTTCAGCTTGTCAAGCTCGGTCTTCCATCCATTAACATCAGCAATAATATCAAAATGGTCCATAAACTCCTTGGGCGACGAAGAACCGTCGTAACGTTTCAGCACATCCTGACTATACACGACAACAATTGGTGGAGTGACTGACTGAGTAGCAGCTACGTACGTACTACCTGGCGGAATCGAACCGGAAGAACCAACGACAGCAACACCAGTACTACTACTTGACGACGCAAGAGTATTAGTAGCTAATGAGGGTACAGTCACAGCAGATGATGTTGTCGTTGACATCTGGAGTACAGTTGACGCGGCGTCAGTCGTAGTGGATGTAGTCGGTACAGCTGATGACGTCATGGTTGACTGTGGAGGTGCGATAGTCACGACAGCAGTAGCGGCTGTAGACGCTGGCACTGCTGTAGTAGTGGTCGGCTGGCTGCCGGGTGGCTGGACTGCAGCTGGAGTTGTCGCCGTGAGCGGTTGAGCAGTCGGCGCGGCGACGGCTGGAACCGGAAGTTGCCCTGTAGAGTAGGTTTCTATACCAGGAGGACGAGGTACCATAGCCAAGAACTCAAGGCCGGGGGCCAGTTTACTGGACATAGAATCAACAACAGTACCAGTACCAGCAGTAGTAGTAGTAGGTGTAGAATCAGTCAGTAACGGCAACGAGCTAGCAGTCAGTACAGCACTAGGAAGGATCAGTGCAGGGTGGACCGTGGAGGTCGATGGTCCACTTACTGCTGATGTCGGCAGTGCAGGACCAGGGTTCGGATATCCCACATTCGTCGAGGCGCTACCCCACCCCAGGTAGGCTTCTATAGGGAACGCGACCGCTGGGCCCTGCGATGTGTTAGTGATGAATGCACCGGCTGGTGCATGGTAAGTGTACGCGTCGCCGATTTGAGAGTTAGTTGTGTGCACTGCAGGCCTTTCGGCCAAGTTGGGAACACAGCCGGGTAGTACCATTCCTAGCTGTGAACCGTAATTGCCCGCATCGAGCGGTATGTGAATAGCAGAGTTAATTGCCGGGGCATCCCTAGCAATTGAGTTGAGTGTTGATATGTGTGACTGAAGAGCAGTCGAGACCTGAGCTTGGTCTGCACTAGGCAGTGACTGCGGTGGCCAGTTATGGGAAGGAGCTCCAGCGAACAGCGACAGACACTCACCTGTGCCTATGACTGAGTTACTTCCACTTGTTGGCGTAGTAGTGAGTGCATGCGGGTGTGTAGTATTAAGTTGTACAGGCTCTATCAAGTTACGGGCCGGCCCTGCAGAACCTGCAGCTAAAGGCCTAGCCCCCGGTAGTGGTTGATCAACAACTGTACTAGGTCGATGCCCGTGTAGACTATGTATGAAATTATCGTAGGCCGTTGGCCTCTCAACATCAATAACATCAATACTCCAGGGCTGGGTGTACACAACAGCCGTAGTAGCAGGGGCAGCAGATGGTACAGTATACAAAGACGGAGTGGCCACCAAGGGCTGAGAGCCACTCATAGCAACAATATGCTTTGATGTGTGAGTGTACAATGCAGCTGTGTCGGGCAGTGCGGGCGGCGGACCAAGCTGTACACTTGCATGTGCCGGCGCAGTAGCAGCTGTCATGTCAGTCGTCAAAGGCGGCGGCCCGTAAGGCACGCTCGTACGTACGGTCTGTCAGACTGTCAGGCGCCGAGAGTGTAGCGTGCTGTGTGTACGCAGGCGCGGGCGCCGGCAGAGAAAGCGTGCAGTCGTCGCGTGCAGTAGCTGTCGACTGGAGTGCACCGGCAGCGTACGAGCTCATGTCGTGCTGGGTGGTCGCTGAAGAAGTCACGTCGCGCTGCGGAGTCACCGGCGGCGGCGAAGGCGTTGCACGTACTCTCTCAGTCTGCATCGCCTCCTCAAGCTGCTGCACGCGCATCTGGAGTCGTGCCTTGTCAGCCGCCTCCTGTTCTCTGCGGAATATTTCCGCGTCCTGGCGTGCAAACTCCGCGTTCATCCGGGCTTGCATCTGTTGTTCACGACGGTCAGCGTCAGCACGTTGAGCGGCGGCGTGAGCGGCAGCGTCGGCGCGTTGGTTGTCAAACACACTGCGCATCAACTCTACCAGTGGATCCGCCGCGGGCTGTGAGTATGTTGACAGTCGGCCGCTTGCACGGGAGTGTACGTCAGCACTCGAGCGCAGGGTCGCCACAGACTGTCGGCTAGCTGAGCGCTGCTGTCGTTGACTAGCAGCGGCCGAACGTACATTGTCCACCCACGAAGCGGCTCGCGACTGTCGACTGTCAGCTCGGACGCTGGCAAACGGCGATGTCATGTGCGGCGTTGATGGTCCGTAGTGGAAGGCTGTCGGTGGCGGTGGACTGTCACTCAGGTAGGCTGAAACTTCAGAGTCAAGCGCCCGGTCTGTCAAGTCGGCGTGTACGCCTGCTCCGTCAGTGTGTACGCCTGGCCTCCCCGTATGCACGCCCGTCTGTACAACTGCACTGTCAACAACATTAACATCAACACTAGCCACTGGCTGTACATTCCCCGCAAAATCAACATTCGCAGCAGCGACAGTGGAAACATTCACAATATTTGTAATTTCCCCTGAAGATGCAGCTGCAGGAGCAATCGGCTCGGCTACTACGTCCATCCCCTGTGAGCTTTCGGAACCTAGGGTCTCCTGGCAGGCTCGCCACTGTAGAAACTCTGCCTGAGTTTCCTGTGGTTGTTCCTGGCTTACGGTTGTCATTGTAGGAACTGGGGTTAGACCGGTATTAGCTGTGGTTATGCTATCCGCGGTAGAAACTGTGGTAGAGGTCAAAGATAGACTTTGGGTAGAAACCAAGACCGGAAATGGGCGCTGTCGCAAGTTGTATCCACTGCTATCCATACTATGGGCCTAATCTGACTGGAAGATCTAAGAGGGACCTATCCGGCGGACGCATATTTCATGACAGAAGTCGACTCTTCAATATGTTTGCCGTAGCTATACGACGTTACGTTTTCAATACTGCAACACTGCAATACTGCAATACTGTATTTGTATTACCGGTACGTACTTTAGAAACATATGACTTCGCAATTACGTTTTTTGCCTGCATGCTAACATTAACTTGTTAATTTGTTCATTCAAATCACTGTAGACCTAACAGCCTATTGTATACATAATCATCAGTGCTATAAGATGTTAGTATTTATATTATTCAGAATGTTAAATACGATACTGCACGTGCAAAAACTGCTATTTAAATTAAATGTTGAAATTTACACACTTTAGAACAATAGTTTGTTTTTGATGATTTTAAATACTTGTACTAAATCATCATTTATTATTCATTATTTTTTATAAACTCTGGTAAGCTGTCGATTCGATGGCGTTGCGAAATCACTTAGCTGCTAAGAAAAAAACCCGACTTTTCTGAGTCAAGTCACCGGTCAGAACTAAAACTTTGTAGAAACTTCCGAACAGCAGTGTGTGCCAAATTCTAAATTAATGCTTTAAATTAATGTAGCCTAATGATATTTTTTATGCTTGCTTCTGTAATGCAACCAATCGCCGTACGCATATAACTAAACCATAAACAGTATATTAAAAATGTTCGAAACATAACAGGAGAATTTCGCGTTGCCAAGCAAAGATCGAATATTTCCGTTTGATGTGGAGAGTAGTGATTAATTTAGTTAGTGATTAGGCTGCACATCTAAACGACAGTGTGCAGACAGCACTAATCAGAGTAATCGTGTTAATTACGTTTTTGCGATTGCTAAACGACTCTTGGCAATAAAAGTGATAGAGCGAAGTTCCTCACGTCATGCAGTAGACTACACTAGACGCCAGTCTGCTTCAGCAGTAATTAAACTGAAGATTGGTGAGTAAGCCCACAGAATGCGCGATACTGAAAAGACGAATGCGACAATAAAAATGAAAGTAAACGAAAAAATTGGAAAAAAAACTCTACCGATGCAGCACAGAAGTGTATGATTATCTTTAACTGCCAAAACATTTTGTAGACGTAAAAATACAAATTTTTCACAGGCATGCAAAGTCTGATAGTGTCGCGGCTTACGTATGCATAAATTTGTCTACAGATAGAAAAATCCTGTGCTTTCGGTTTTCATTTCTTTCTAAAAAAATCTCTGTAGGCCTAACTATTTTTTTTTACTATACCCTTAAAATATTAGTGCAGTATTTTTGTTGTTTTTCAAAGTTTTATTTTAAAAAGCTGTTCGCACCTAGTATAGGCTTATGCTATGCGCTGCAGTATTTTTACTCTATTTCTCATGGACATCGTACTATTTAGTTTGTCAGTTTGTTTTTATGTGTTATTGTGTTTAATTTAAATTGTTATTATTATTGTTTATATTTTTGTACTACCAACATTTGGTGAATAAAAGTTGTGTAATATTACACGGCACGTCATATAAAAAAAATTCGTTTGCTTTTTCGCCAGACTGCAACAAGAAGCACAAAAATTTTTCGGCCTGGTATTATTTGGTTGTCAATTAGAGTTTGTGTTTCCACTTTTTAAAGATTGCAACATTGGGCTATGAGGATAGCTTTGTTACACCCTTAGTTAATTAGCTGCTTTTCAAGGGCGTTGGAAGTGTTTGAAAGTTGGGGGAGCAAGCAATGACCGGGGCCATGGCGAGCGCGTGGAGCGCGAGCCTCTAACGGGGGTCTGGGGGCGGAGCCCCCAGCGGCGTCCAGGGGCAGAGCCCCTGGTGGGGGACCAGGGGGCGAAGCCCCGCTAAAGCTGAAAGCTTTTTGGTTCTTGAACTTTCCACGGAGCGGCAAAACTCTAAGATGTCTAAGTCGATTCGACTCAGTCTAACATCGCAGTGCAGAAGGCTCAAACTTTTGGGGGAGCAAGAGCTATGGCCTGCTCTCCCGTGC
>Ga0209454_1002992_pt1 | contig 11854 bp, 6 predicted proteins | sample WorMetHERISLAND1_2_FD_187400 | JGI IMG/M metagenome (GOLD analysis project Ga0209454, IMG submission 187400) | Marine gutless worms symbiont microbial communities from Max Planck institute for Marine Microbiology, Germany - Olavius geniculatus... | ecosystem: Host-associated > Annelida >...
GTTTGTTGATTTGTATCTAGAATTTTATTATGTGTTTGTCATTATCAGCTTGTTTTTTTATCAAAATGTAAATGTCGTAGTTGTGGGTTGTGTGGCATCGTGTCTAGTTTTTTTAAATTGTGCAAGTTTTAAAATATTGTGCATAACAAATTGCAGTTTCCCTTTTTTATTTACAGAAAAGTAGATGTGAATGAAAATTGTAAGATAGTACACTGTGTCTCAAAAAACGTGCCATAGTTGTTTTTTGAATAGCTTTGTGAAACATTGGTCGATTTTGATAATTTTTGGCTCTCAACATGATGAAGCAACGTCAGCTGCAATGTGTGGATTTCAGATGGCAGATTTGTCTGATTTGGAGGACCAGAAAGAGACATTCCAGCACTTGGGACTTTACGAAGCTGCGCTCCTGGAACTCAGTCATGGCTCCGTCCCATGCAGAACTCTGCGGTAAAATTTTTGCAATTCTATTTCTGAAGAAATAACAGAAGAAATAACGAATTTTCAGAAAACGAACCATTTATGATGTTATTGAAAATTATGTCATTGAAATTTTTTTTTGTAATTTTGCCCCAGTGCATTCAGTTACGTTGTGATGTTGGCAATTATTTAGCAACAGTGTTACTGCTCAAACTGTTTTTTGGAGTTTTGCTGCATTATTTGGTGTTTGAAACACAAACTCCGTTGCTGCTGAGTGAACTGTTTTACTTTGTTTTTAGTACAAAAATGGTGAAATGTTCGTCCGACACAGAGTTCTTTGCAAAGCTTCATTGTATTCGACTCGCATTTACAGTGAGTACCGGTGTTTAATGTTATTTGGTGTAGATATGTGACCTACTTGGCATGTAGTGCTGGTAGCTGTTCCTTAGTGGCTAAAGTTGTGGACTTTCAGCAGGGTTCCACCTGTCAGATTTTTTTTGAGACCACCAAGAGTCACTGGTGGTATGAGGCAGGGGTTTCTGGCCATAGTTGCTGCCAAAAAATGTTTTACCTTCCTGACCAGTTGGCATGCTAGAATCTGACTACTGGTAGTCAGTCAGTCTATATTAGAGTTGCCTTAATAGCACCCTTCAGTTAATTAAAGGTTATTAGTAGGATTTGGAATGATGACAAATGGTTCCGATGATGATGTTTGGTCACAATTTTCTCAAGAGCCAGCTTTTGAGACATTGGCTAGTGCAGTGTTGTGTATCAGCTTGCTGATTGCACAGAGAGCTGGAATATTTTAAGTAGGCTGCTGATACCATGGTGTCATTTCATTGTTTTTTTATTTAGTCCGGCACTTTTTCAGCATTACGGATAGACAGGATTCTAAAATAATGAACTTGTGATAAATATTGTGAGAGCGTAAGTTTTTACAGTCTCACAGATTCAGTTTGTCACCCGTCTACCAGCATTTGTGCTTGCTATATGAGGATTTTATAAAATACATTGTCTGGTATTATTCAAACTTGATGCAATTCAGTTTTTTATGCTGTAATGTTTTCCACTGTTTGTTCTAATGTTGTTTCTAGGAACTGTTTGCAGAGCCTGATAATCGTGAGTTTTTCATATCAGTTGGCCGTGACTTAATTTCGACATTACTTCTAAATGCACAGAAGGTATCAGCTACAGATATATTCAATAGTGTGTACTTAACAGTTATCTTTAAAGTAGTTAATTTTTCTCACCTGTTGTATTGCAGTTGGTAATGCTAGGAATCAAGACTTGCACCTGCAGCATTGCAGATGTGACATCGGAGGCCACTGCATTAAAACACTGATAGCTGTAACAACTCAGAACTTATTCCACTGACCGAGCTTTCCATTGTCTGCAAATGACAAATGGCGTGGCTTAGTGGTAACGTGTTTGATTCGATCAACGAAGTTACTCTACGCCGGGCCGGGTTAGTACTGTGATGGTTGACTGCCTGCGGGCAGGTAAACCATCTCGGTATGTAACAGCCGCCTAGGTCAACTCAACCTTCCATCCCTCCGGGATAGGTAAATCGAGTACCGGCCTATTTGGCTGGGGTTAAGGCGGGACACGTTCACCTGTGTCGGGTGGCAGGTAACACTGTGGGATCCCATACGGCAGGTGATGCTCCATAGCTCTGAAATGAGCTTCCATTAACACCACCTTTAACCACTTTTTAACCTTTAACACACACAGCTGCTCATTGACTGTATTTAAGTCTAGGTTAAAGATAAACTGTTTCCAGCAGACATTTATGTCTAGTAAAATTTTGTTATGCACGACTGTTGCTGTCCACCAGCACTTCCGAAGTCTTTCTGACATACAGTACTGGTATTGTATAAGCCGGATTATTGTTATTATTGTTATATAGTCCAAGCATTTGTAATTAACTGTAAGGTTATGCTTGCAGCTTATGCTATCAAGGTTAGTGCAGCTATAAGCAAGCATCTTGGTTTGTTTATTCTACTGCAGGATGCTGATGACTTCCTAGCATCATACGATGCAATGATTGCATATGTCAACGATCGGGATAACTGGCCGGAGATGGAAGATGAACTTCGAAGTCGTGGTGTAAGTATGCTGTCACTAGTTTTTTTTATCATGCATTAATTACCGTTATTAATTTAGTGGTTTCTTAGTTGGTAATGTCATTGGTGCCATCAACAGAGTTAATCAACACTGGGCTCGGTTAGTACCTCTACCTCAATGGGTAACCATCAGTAGATGGGTAACCATCTCGATATGTAACCAGCCACCTCGGTCAACTCAGCCTGGCTGTCCCTGTGCGGGTGAGCACAGTCAGTACAGTACAGTCTTAACTCGAAACTCAGACAAGCAGTCAATGCGAGCACATCTGTGGTCTTGCAGTGTGACCTGGTGTCAGGCTGAGGACCAAGGAAGCGGAGATCTGTGCTGCCTTATGGACCTTATGACTCGGGAAGGACTTTATATTTCATGCTATTGTGGTCTGACTTGTTACTACTTTGGTCTATGGTCATTATTCATGGATTTAAATTGAGCGTGGTAAGTATGTTTTATAGCAAAACATGTTCAGTGTTCAGCATTATTAACGTGAGTAGTGACTAGTGAATGGATTTTGCCTGATTGCTTGCTATTCTGTTGATTTCTAGACCTTCTGGCTTTCTGTCTTAATTTTAATTAAACCACGGTCATGTTAATACAACTGAATGTTGCAGTGTCTGACTTAGAATATGTTACTGGACGATTCTGTGCATTTGTGCCGCATCATTGCTGTTTATGTTTTAGGTTAAAATGCTGACATTTTACGATATCGTCATTGACTTCATTTTCTTTGATGCTTTCGATGACTTGGAAAATCCTCCGGCAACACTATCAACTGTGATGCAGAATCGCTGGCTAACGTCCGGCTTTAAGGAAATGGTATGACATAGTTGTACTTTGGCAGGTTTTACTTGAGGTGTATAGAAATCTATGTTAATGAAGCAGTTAATAATTGTTGCAGACTGAGTAAGGTTTTGTGTCCCTTTTGACTTACAGTGAAGTAAATAATCAAGTTTTATTATACCTCTAGACTCCCACATGTCCTAAGTTGTTCCACAGGTTCACTCCGTTACCGATAATGGTGACAAGCAGTAGGCGATTTTCTGTGCAGGCCATATAAGTCTATACTGATTAATCATGATCATGTATATGTTATAGTGCTGTGTCTACATTGATGATGACAGTGCATTACATTGTCTAGAGTTGCAAAACGTATGATTAAAGGCCAAGTCACATCACTTTACGTAACTGTTATAGAGTGCTAATTGTCTTAATCAAATGTTAATTTGTCTATATTTATTAATCTTTCTGTTGCCAGCGTTATCTTTATACTGTAAAAATAAAGTTTAAAGTGGACAAGTGAGACGAAACTGAGACGTCACAAACAACTACTAGCGTCAATGTAGCATACGACAGAATTTGAACGCTGGCAGTGTCGATGGAGCGTGGTACTGGGGAAAAGACACTGCTTACATTTCAAGATGTCGCTGTCATACTGGAAATAGGCCTACTAGGTGCCCTTTCCCTTGCACCAATCGCCGACAGATTCCAACTTTCGCTTCCAAAATGCAAGTGAGTTCCCCTTTCTGAGCGCGCTGCATTGACGCTATGGCCAGCTCATGGCATGAAACTTTCTTGCATGGTGCAATACACACTATAAAAAAAGTGTAGTAGGTGACGTCGTCATTTTGTTTGCACAACATTATTTTTATTGAAATTTATGTAAAGCGATTTTTTTATTTCTTCTGATCAGTGTACTATTAATTAGCATTACATTCTACACATTTTTAGCCAATATCGTTTTTTCGTGCGACTTGGCCTTTGAGTGTGTTTAAAAAAAGCCCGATCTGAACGAACGTATCTGCTTTTTCATCAGCCACGTTTAAGATGCTGCATGTGGACTGTGTAGGCACTGTCGACGGCTGTGTGGTCTGTTTTGAAAGCTAAGCGACAAATGCTGAAAGTAAGTCTTATGGTTTTCCTTCTTGCATTTTAATGAGATCGTTTGATGATGTTATGCTTGTGTTACTAATTATCTGTCCCATTGCTATAGCATAGCATGGGACAGATTATAAAATCATTTATGTCACACTGTTTGCACCTACCCCCCTATTTTCAGGTCCAGGCTATCCGACGATGTCGTTAAAATTTCTCCCCTGCCGAACCCTGTTGCCATGGCAACGAATTTTGGGACAAAAATTGACTAAAACTCAGCCGCTGTGAAAGATAATTGCTCCCTGTTTGCACCTACCTTCTATTTTCGGGCCCAGGCTATGCAATGGTGTCATGCAAATTTCTCCCTTGAACTCTCCCGTTGTCATGGCAACCAACTGTTTTTATTCAAAGACAAAATTGGCTGCAGGCTCACAAGAGCGTCAAACGCTGAAACGCAGCTGCTAGGCTATATAGCGTGGCAATGGGACAGATACCTCATTCCACAGAACGTATTTCTAGTGTTGTAAAAAAAAACTTGTAATCGTTACATTCTCTGTGTAATAAATTTAATGCTTGACTTTTTGTGATCGTATTTTACTTGTCAAAATGTTTGATGTTAGTTCTGCGTGTTAGTTACTGGTGTTTGTAATAGTAGGAAGCTATTTTTCTCTCAGCCACAGTGAGCGTAGTAAACTGGCAGAGATTATGTAATCACTTTGTCTGCGTGTCTGTGTGTGCATCATAGTGACTCACAATGCATGACGTCTTGTACATTGTGGTCCATAAAAAATGTGGCCCATTACTTTTGCTCATGTCTTCGCTAATTATTGACTGATTTTTACAATTCTTTCACCGGCACACCTTGCGGGCAATTTGCAATAATGTGATTGTTATGTATTCCACCACATCATAATTGCATTTTTACACTACCTTGTGAAATATAAATGTAAGGAAAGCAATGAACATTCAGGTAAATTGAAAAATACGTCAGACCAACATTGCGATGAATGATCCGTATGACACCATGACGGTGTTAGACTCAGACAGTCTAGTGTCATATAGACATTTATTGTGATGTTGGTCTGAAGTGTTTATTTTTGTTCATTTACCAAAATGTTTGTTTGTTATTATCATTATGCATTCATATTTCATTTACATTTCACCAGGTAGTGTAGAGACGCATTTATGGTGTTGTGGGATATATAATAACCACATTATTGCAAATCATCCGCAGCATGTGCCAGTGAAAGAATGTTGAAAATCGGTCAATGATTGGCGAAGATATGGACAAAAGTAATGTGCCTCGTTTTTTGTAGACCACCCTGTAGTTAGTATTAGCAGTAGTAGTAGAAATGTTTCAATTACTTCACTTGTCGGATATTGCACTCCCGCGAGCACCTTGTTGTATGTTGCAGTTTTGGATGCAGGCTTTAGTTTTGTTTTGTGTGTAAGATAGAGATGATACATTGCATTGCATGTAAGTTGTAAGTTCTTTTGTTGCTATTTAATTGCAGTCTTCTAAAGGTTTTATTGCGCACTTCTATGCTGTCTCAGAAACAGTGAGTCCTATGCTGGCTTGGGGCTTCTTGGGTCCGGAGGGGCCACTGAAGGACATGTGCTACTTTTTCAAGGTAAGAATTGATTTTGATTCGTGTTGATTATAAGTTGACAGTTTAATAATGTTATGTTATTTATTTCAGCATTCTGATAGTGTTGATTGAATCACAGAAAAACATTGTTTGCTGTAGTAATTACATTCTTTCATGGGAGCTGTGCAAACTGCAACTGATGCTGAAGAGTGGGCAAAACAAAACCAGAAATTGTAGTGCTTATATCTCTGCTGAATAGGCTGTTGCTATGGAGAATCTCACTTCATAACAACCGTTGCTATGTGATAAATACACTGTTAAATTTTGTGAACTTAATAATGTATGAACAGTTTATTAAAGCCATAATATTTGACACATTTAGGCATTTGTTATCTTTGTTATAGGCACACTAAACTTGTTGCTAAGGGCTTTTGGTTGTCATAGCAACAAACGGCTATTAAGCACCCTGTATCCAAAATTTTTTCCTGTTAACATTTTTTCGGAAGTTTAGCCCCTGGAGTACAATAAAATATGCATGGGGTTTAATCCCAGAGTGGGTGCATGGTAACCCCTGTCAGCTCCCTGACTATTATCCCTATACAAATAACAGTATAGACCATTTGTTGTCTATGTGCATTTGTGACAGCCGTTAACTGAATAACTTATAAAACAGCTGAAAAACCTGCATTTTTCTTGCAAAATAACTGCCATTAGTTTTACTCAAAATTGCGAATTAATTAATCGATAATTTCTGAAAAGCTAGCTAATAGAAATTTTGTAATCGTTACCAGCTGTACTATAATGTACTGTTCAAAATGAACTGATTGTATATGCTGACTGCTGTGTTGGTGCATTGAACAGGACCAGTTCCTAGAGTACATGTGGGAGATATTCAGCTTCGACCAAGTACGTTACACTACGGTGGAACATCTGGCTGAGGACATAATGCATTTAGCACGCAGCCGAGCTGAACTTACAGCCACCAGACTTGCTGATGTTGACGCATTATAGCCACATACTTATGACTGTTTACTTATACTGTCAGCATGTCATGTACCATTAAACTTTTGGTACAAGGCCGTGGCTGCTGTTGAAGCAAGTGATCTAGAACCCCTTCCCCTCTTGTAATAGAAACCGAATTTCTACTGGAGACCTAGCTTATATTGGATAATTATCAACTTGCTGTTACGGTATGCAGCGGACTAGATGACAAGTATGTTATATTTCGTCGTAACAGTATATGCCGTGGCTTGCTCCTGCACTGTCTAAACACTGATATTTAGAAGACTTATCTGACTAGTTGGTGTGAGGTGGAGACCGGTTTGTATTAGAAGTTTTATGGTAATGCTGTATTCTTCACTCTGTGCTGACCATCACACTGAGGGACTGTGGATTTTTAAAATACTTGTTGATCGGTTGTTACATGGTACCTGTCTAGTACTATGAACTGTTGTATATAGATGAAAGGCATGTTTAGCATTATCTAATATTCCACGACTGCTACTGCTATTAGTGTCATACTTAGCCGTGGCATTTGTTATCATAGCAACCTTTTGTATACTGAGTGCACTACTGTACTTGAAGATAAGCCACTAAGTGTGTGGTTGGTTATTCAGGTTTTCACAGTATTTGATAAGTTGATGCTGGTATGCCTACATGTTGTTTACTATGCTGCCTGTACAGTGAATGTCTGTTGAGATCATAAGATGCTTGGCATCATCATATCACAGAACAAATGGTTTCGGATGGGGCTGATCCAGTTTTTTTTGGGTGATTTTAGTCAAAATTCTACAGCGTCAATTAGTGCTATTGAACAGGTCAAGTGCACCAAATGTGTTGCTTAATAGTTGAGGTGCATGTCGTTGAATAACTGCAGGTGGTCATTAAATATACTGTCACCACATTTAGTGCAATTTAGTGCCGTGTGGAATGCTTTTTTAAATTTGGTTCTTGAATTTCAGTTTGGAATATTTTTGGGTTTTGTTTCATTAAGAAAAACCCATTTTCACTTCCAAATTGGCATTGATTTGTTTTATTTTTGTAGTTTCTGCTATGAACTGCATTACAGGGTAACAACAGTCAACTAGTCAACTACCCTCTGGAAACAATTTACAGATAATTATTAATAGATTTCTTATGCACTGGCTTTCCATCTTAGATGCTTGTGTTTGCTGTTGACTGCAGTGTTCATGGACAGCTAATCAGGCAGTTTTGCTTTGAAGCCGCAAGTGTTCAGAATGCTATGGAAAACCGACTAAATGGAATTGTAAATTCTGGACAGTTAGGTTTTGTTATATAACAAGAAGCCCAGCTGTCACAAAGATAGCCGACTGTACTGGTTGTCAGTGACCTTAAAGATCATCTAAGGTCGATGATTTTCATCACATCTGAAAAGGCACATGGCACTTCCTATTAGTGATTAATAGTAACCTTGGCCCTATCTCTCAGTGTTTTCGAGATATGGCCTGTTTTCCATTGAATTTCCCACTTCCCTCTCATTCATTTAGTTCCCAATTTGAAAATGTTCCCCTTGCACTAGATGGCTGAAATTTTGCCCGCCTAAGTTTAACACACATGGCTAAATATTCATGTAAAAGTTTTACCCTAAGACGTACCCGTTAGCCAGGGTACATTCGTTAACAGACGGACAGACAGACAGACAGATGATGACGGACGACAACCATGCCATAAGCTCGGCCGTTACTTGAGTACGTTCAGCTAAAAACTGAACCAACTTTTAGTTTTCCTTATCCACCTAGCATTTTTGCTGTAAGTCAAGTGCCATGGTGGTGCTGTGAGGTTAATTGTCTTAGTTACTTTATCTTGTAAGAACATTTTGGTGCTGAACAGAGAACTTGCTTGTCAAGACTTTGTGATCTGTTGCGAAGTAACTTGAACTGTGCTTGTTTAGTGTAATAACTGCTGCATGTTTGCACTCACACTATCGTCCCAGTGTAGCTAAGTTGTCTTTTTGTCATCTTTTTTGTCACAGATTAATTTTCACCGTGTAATCAGCGCTGCACAACCTCGAGCCCACAGGCCACATCCAGATTGCTATGCACAAAATAATGGAGAGTTCTTGCAATTTTAGGTTTAGGTCGTTTTTACACGCAAAAGCAGCTACTGCTTTAGCGCATCTTAGCCACTGCAATTCTGTCTATCTGTCCGTCTGTTACGCGGGTGGATCAGTCAAAAACTGTGCAAGCTAGGATTACCAAATCTTTAGCGTCGGCTGCCTGGAAGACTCCAGTTTTAGGAACCGTAAAGCTTTTCGAGAAATTCATAGGGGGTCACCCTGAACGTCAGCACATCATGTATCATCGTTTTGACTTCTGAACTATCTTTGCTGATCTTTCACAGTAACAATTAACAGCATGCCAATAGACTACAGATGGTTGCAATATACAGGGTGAGCGCAAAACCGACACGTTTGGGTTTGCTGTGTTGTTAGATGCATCGTGTTTGCAATTTTGTGTTAACTCGCATTATTTATATTAAATGACGTCGTTCTTCTTTATGTGACGATGTAAACAAGGTCGGTTTTTTGTGGAAGGAAATTTAATTTCATGAAGATGGTTCATGGTTGTTTTTTCACTAATGATGAAAGCTTGATTCATAGTCTGCATGTGGAGAAACACCAGGGTTACGAAAGAATTATGAGGTTTTTTTTCACATAAATAAGCGCATTTAAACTATGAGTAATTAATTGAAAATTTTTTGTTCAGACTACTAATTATCTGGAGTTCTGCAGTATGTTTGGCATTGTATTGACGTAGTTGTAAACGGTGTCACTTTTTTAGGCCCACCCGGTAGTTGATGCTGTTGTAGTAAGGTAGTGTCAATGCAGTAAGATAAGCAACAGTCAGTAGAGACATCTTGAAGCAGAATAAGCTGCTTTTTAAAAATAAACAACCGTTCTGGGTACTGAATAAGAGCTAAATAACGACAGAAGATAAACCAGCTGTAATCAAAAACACAATTGCAACATTTCTCTTCTGTGCTTTCTATAACATCTGTAATCAGCACCAAACTATCATCCTGCCAGCTGCTTTTTTATCTGTCATAAATCGACAATAAACACTACCGCTGTAGAAAATAAATCTGATTTGTTAATATACGTACAATTCAAGCGGATAACACCTGGTCAAAAATATTCTGTTAGTGCCAATTTGAACTCTGCCATTACTCTCAACAAGCGAACATGTTGGCCCAGTACTGATATGATATGCGGTCGTCCACCAGTCTCGCTCGCCCACTGCACTGTGCAACCGTAACCTTAACCCTGACCTTTGACCCTTTGCGCTGAAAATTAGCACACCAGTTACTGTTAAACTGGGGAACGTTCACGCCAATTTTGGTTTTAGGCCTACATAGACCCATCTGTTGGTTTTGTATTCAAGTTAGAAGCACATACAGGTCACTATTTATAGGCGGTGACATCTGCAGAGGTCGGCTGCCGGCCGGACTTTGAGTTGAACAGCAAAAAAGCGCGCAGAATCAGTGTCATAGGCCTAAATATGTTTGAGTTGGTCTGTATACGACACATTTTAAGCAGACCGTATTCCCTGTTTTGAGGAATTGCACAAAGTTATTATTGACTCGCTGGGGTATTTATGAGTTACGAGACTCCCCCAGAGCCCACCCCTTTTATTGACACTTTTGGCGACTCATATCCACGAATTTTTTTCCTGCCAAGAACGCATAAGTGTCACTGGCACTGTATCTCTAGACGCTTTATGGCGGTACTTAAAAATTTCCCGTTTGTACTTTTTTAGTAGTGTCGATCATTAGAAACTTTTTGTGCCTCTGCAGAGTCTGCGCTATGCAATGTATAGAAAGACGACCCGTAATGCGGCATATAAGGACGGCCGCATAATAACGATATTATTCTGCTTAAATAACAGTTAAGTCTTTGCTGTAGGGACCGGCTGGAACGGCACGGGAGACGAAGACAGCCCGGTGTCGATATCGTCTGTAGCGTGTTGCGGCAGTTGTGAGGAAGCCGGGGAGTAGCCCATGTTCTTGCGCTGAAGGAACATGTGAATCTCGCGGAAGCTGGGCCGGTGCAGCTCGACCCGATTCCAGCACTCGACCATGAGGTCGTAGATCTCACGCGGACAGTTGGCCGGCTGACCGAGCACGACGTCCAACTGTTGACCGGCGCAGCAGCGTGCACAGTTGTCGACGACCTGCGTGTTGCTGAGTGCGTCGAACGGACGCTCCCGGGCGAACGTCAGGATCTCCCACAGCGTCACGCCGAAGGACCAGACATCACTCTTCGACGAGAACTGGTTCTGCCAACAGACATGCCACCAGCAACAATGTTAACAACTTGACCAAATCTCTTAAGGTCAAGGTCAAAGCTAAGGACAAGGCCAACGCCTGTCCAGTCTGCTGTAAGGTCAAAATCACAAAATTCGGATTTGAGGCCAACAGCAAAGACTGCCATCATTGCACAATGCAAATCCTGTTCAAACATTTCAGTTGATAAATAACTTCCTATTGGAAGTCGCACAGTAAGTGGGCCTACGTTTTGAAAAAGCTGGATCTTCATTTGAAATTCAACATTTAGAAGCTTCTGGCTTCTCCCCATACTATCGCTGTCATAATCTAATTGTACTTTTATATCAATGACGTCAGTCCAAACTCCAAACACGTACCAATAGAACAGCCTCCCAGGCCATCCAGCGAATCGGCAGCAGAGTGTCTCCATTCATGCGGTAGTAGTCTGCACTGAAGACGCTGCGACAGACGCCGAAGTCGGATATTTTGATGGCATACTTGTGACCGACGAGACAGTTCCTAGCGGCCAGGTCACGATGCACCACGTTCAGCGTCTCCAGGTACTTCATGCC
>Ga0209454_1002994_pt1 | contig 11851 bp, 7 predicted proteins | sample WorMetHERISLAND1_2_FD_187400 | JGI IMG/M metagenome (GOLD analysis project Ga0209454, IMG submission 187400) | Marine gutless worms symbiont microbial communities from Max Planck institute for Marine Microbiology, Germany - Olavius geniculatus... | ecosystem: Host-associated > Annelida >...
TTATAAATAAGAAGGCATGTATTGCGATTCATACGAAGCTGATGATGGCCACCAAATGCGTATGTATTTTGTGAAAAAAAACAAAGTGCGATATGTCAAAAACATCACATTATTTCAGCAGAGCCTGCAAACCATTGCACACTTTTCGTTCGATCGGGTAAGTGCTTAACTAGTAAATATTTTGTGTGTGTCAGTAATTTGTTATTGACTTAATTTCATAAGAAGTCATCGGCTTATCGCCATCAAAATCGCAGCATATATTTGGGTACAATTTCTACATTTTGCTTGTAGTTTAACGACGCATACGTATCATTTTTTTATTAATTGAGTGAGTAGTTTCTTAACGGCACATCAGCATAAAATAGGCTTTTCTCTTTTGTCAATAAGCATTTAAAATATCCTATCTCCATACTAACTTGTTGCTGTTTTTTGCATTTTTACCACTGCAAAAAACAATCACCAAAATAAAAATAAAATTACCGTAAAACAAAAAAAAACTTATTTTAAAGAGAAACAGAAAAATTTGTTTTATGTCTTCTTCTTCAGAATAGTGGTCAAACTTCGTCAAGTGGAATACTCTGCATGTAGTATTGACGGTGCACAATGAATAGATGTCCAGAAATGTGTTGATGCCGAAAAATAAGACAAACGTCAGTGGTCTTTTTAAAAAGATTGCAACTCTCTTTCAGCAATGTAGAGATAGTACCATTATGTTGAAACGTAGTCGCTGTATATGATTCGACGACGTTGGGGTAAACCGGTGTGTTCCTATAAGACTGGTTACTGTCGATATTTTGGCATCACCACGTCTACATTGCCCGAGGTGGCGTATAGTGGCCGGTTGCGGAGGAGGCGAGATCGTGATTGAAATAAATGCGCCAAGGTAGCATCTGCGTGCAGACGACTGCAGTTCGCGACCTCACTTATTGGCGACATGGGCGGGCGTATCGCGCGTGTATGCTGACCATTCTTATACGACGCTGTTCGCGAAGACGCTAACGATCTCGTTGAACGTCCATCCGTCAAAACCGTCGTCCTTATTATTGCAATGGTTACGTACACAGCTGTAATAGCAGCATCGTTCGTAGACATAAATAAGATTGTCTATCACAAACGCAGCGGAGTCGAGGGTTAAAAACATAAACGCTGCAGAAAGTTGCGATTTTCTGACCGACAGAGAAGATCACGGGTGATCGAAATTTTAATTTCGCCTCTAAGTGTCTTCAAAATAAATGCTTTAGACTCTAATTTTGCATTGCTTAGAATACAATTTTCAGACATTAAGACAATTTTTCGACAACCCGAATTTTCGGACGGCAATTACTCCATCCTTTTCCTTGCAGTTGACTTGTCGATGAAGAGGTGGAGACCGTACGATGAAAGACCGGCTTCAGTTAGTATTTTATGTATCTGCTCGTTTCTGAATGCTAACAGTGTTTGACTCCTACGCAGCGGGCGCTAGTGTAATAGCAGACGATGGTTTCACGTTGCTGACACAGCTGCAGTGTGATGCGCAACCACGAGTTCGACGCTGACCTGAGGTGAACAGCGAACAGTGAACGCGGCGGTCGCTCGCTATCCAAGACGAACTCATTACACACCGATACCCAACCAGTGACCCCGCGGCTGCTCCTCTCTACCTGGTTTCGTTCGCGTTCAGTTTCCGTCTGCAGTTTTCGCGGCACCAGCATCAGCTGCTGCCGCCCGTCAGTAAGTCACTCGACACCGACCAACGAACGTTCCATCGTTCTGCTGGGTTTCGTGCACACAGACCACAGCGTCTCATCTCCCTCGCCGGCAATGCCATAACGAGGAAAGACCGAGGGACCCGCGGCGGGTTCGCGAGAACGCTTATTAAATTGAGCGGAAAGTGCACTGCGGATGCTGCAAGCTGCGAAGTCAGAGTGTCGAGGGAATGAGCGGACGAAGGTTGAACGGTCACTGCGAGCTGTCTGTCCACTCGGCCACCGACGCTCGTCGATAACTTCCACACAAGCAAGCAGTAGGGGCCTATATGTCGTCTCGGTTGAATGAGCGCTGCACCAACATATCACTGACGTCATTGCTGATGTCATCGTTCATCTCGTCACGGTTCATTGCCTCTGAAATCACCGGCGCACTGTTGATTCTGCGGCCGTTTACCGACCGTTAGAACTTTGACTACAGGAACGATGCAATACGGTGACTTATGACTTAGATGCTTGGTGTCACTGTAGTTAACCACTTCATATGCATAGCACTGGCAACTTTTTATGCGGGAATGAAGGTAAAATGTCCGCCTAGCTGTCCGCTTGTCCGTCCGTCTGTCCCGTGCAGCCACGTAACTCTAGTTTCTCGCTGACTTATTGTGCGCTATATAAATTTATTTACTTACTTACTTATTTACTTAAAAGAGCTCGGAAAAAATAAGAAAATTGGTGCAAACATTTCTCAAGGCACCAGTAACAGGCGCAACAATTTTCAGCTCAAAAAGTCAAGGTTAAGGTCAGGGTTCGTGTTAAAGTTACGCAGCGTAGTGTACAGCTACGCCGGCGGCCGCGTAATGTGGCGGCACTAGGCCAAAATATTGTTTTAGCTCACAACGCAAAACAACGTATGACAGCGGAACGCGTTCAGTGATCGCGGCTGGTCACGCCACTCCATCAATATATTTATATTATACCAGCGAACGGAACGCGACGAATCATTCTTGTCATGGTCACAACGTGCTAAATCCTCTTCTAAACCAGCCGACCAATCTCATTTGTATGGATGTTATGTGCACTGATACCGACGACATCATTGTCACGACGTGATTTACGCCGATTCTTTAGTAACTGACCACATACAGTTCTCGGCGCAACGGCGAGATATGTAGTCGAAGACGGATGGATCGCTCTCGACGCAGGAGATGATCTGCTGTAGAAAACTTGACATCACTGTGCAGCGGGACAGCTAATGAATCAGGTCAGTTTCCGCGCGCACACAGAGCATTGTTAGAGGCAGCGGTGGACACACGCAGTCGACGATCAACGCACACAGCAGCAGCAGCAGCAGCAGCACTGCATGGGCACGACTGCGACTGCCCCACTACCATAATATAGCCTTATGGCGCGACGCCACACTCCCTCACTCACTTCGCCGACCACCTGCCTTTTCTTGACTCACCATACTTCCATGATCATCTCAACTCGTCAGCGTCACCATCACCACTCGTGTCATCCATCACCCCATCATTCTTTCATTCCAATTACAATACTTTTCTTTTTCTCAAATCCTATCCTCCATAGACATCTGGCACCTCCTCGGACTGACTCCACAGTTATTCGGACCTGCTCGCGGTTTTTTCTCATTTCAGTTTATTACTGAGTTTTAGTTTACATTATTTTTCTATTTTTTCCTTTTCAGTTTTTTCTTATTATAGTTTTCTTATTTCAGTCATTTCCCGGATTTTTAAAGTTTACATTTAACGGTATTTCTATTTTTCAGTATCTTTCATTTCATTTTTCTTTTAAACATTTCAGTTCTTTTTAGTTTATGCGCTAGATTAAACTGACAGTTTGTCTGTCAGTTTTCAAGTGCAAATTTTCTATTGTATTGTATTGTGGTATTGGCGTTTGACTGGTTTTTTGGTTCCTGGATGTTTTTGCAAGGCATTTTTGCATCTAGACGTTTGGTTTTTCAAACTAAAAGGTGAAAATACATTGCGCAAGTGACAAAAATACAATTTTTATCATTAACACAACGACACACACATTTTGAACTCGGGAAGTTTACTGCAACGCCAATAAATCCGTAGTTGCATTGTAGCTGAGTTTAAGGCACGAAAAGAAAAAAAGAAAAAAAACGAAAACAAGAGGAAAAAGTGACGCAAGGTTGCCCCCGTTACAGTGATTTCTAGAAGTCGGCGCCTGTAGATGGCGTCGTAGAATCGTTGATGTATGCTGATGCCGTTGTAACGGGTCACAACTCGCAATGGAACGGAACGGCCCTGGCGTCATTTCATCCATCATAACACACGCAACCGTCACACTATGCCAGCAGTCAGCATATAGACAGCGTGGCTGAACTGCAACGTACGCCGTTGCATCGATACGACAGACAAATATTGACGAAAGAGAAATGTTCGTCATTTGAAGCAATATAATAGGTGTCGCCATAATAAATTAATAATAAATCGCTTAAAATGACCAAAAACTGTTAGGAGTAGCCTAGTTGATGTGATTGTTTAACGCAAGCTTTTGATCAATTAACATAGGTCAAACAATTTACAGTATAATCGTTATGCTGTATTGTATATCTCTGTGTTTTCTATGTTATTTGCTGGTTTTATATCTTCACTACCTAGATAAGGACGGATATGTTTTTATACAACAATTACAGCTGCTATACTATGCATCAGCGCGATCGTCATAATGTGTATCGAACTGCGTGAAACACAAATACCGATACCGAGCTGAACTAGACTGATCTGTTATTTCTGTGCGACGCTATATGTAGAGACGTTACATGTTGGCCCGCCGATCTCAACATCTTATCAGCATTATTCGCGGTCTTGTACCGCGTGTTTTCAGGCAAAGAACGGACTCTGATGCTGCAGCTTGGTGTCCCGGGAGACGCGATGCAATGCAATGCCGTCGGGAGGAAAGCTTTCTCGTTGACGATTTAATTGATGATTGCTTTCGTGCCGAGGCTTCCTGTTTATAGATTGCCTCTCCGTCCTTAACCGACGGCCGCGAAAACAACAGTTTCTTGCTATAGGATATTTCTTTTTTGACATTTTACGTACATCGCTATATAAATCACAACTATGTCCGTCCGTTCGTTGATCATATACTGCAAACACCGATGTCAGCAACGGAAGCGTTTTGTTGAGTTTTTAACACGCTGTACCCTCACAAAAAATCACAAGTAATTTTAGCAAAGCTCACGTGACGCACGATAGCAGCAGTCCTGCCACTTCGGCAATAAGTGTAGGCCTACAGCAATAAGATATTAATGCATCTTGAAAGAGTACTTAAATTTGAGGCCTGCGTGCGGAAGACTCCTTGAATTTAAGAGATCGAAACTTAGATTTTAAAAAAATGTACGTTCAATGCTGAAAATACCATACGCCGGTTGTCTAGGTTTGTCTCCAGCCATTTCGGCGCAATTCATTCACTCTTAAAATGTGTGTCGCAGCCGGAAAAATTCACTAAAAACCCCTATTTTGGGAAGGTTCATGGTCATTTAAGGTCGTCGACGTTGACCACAATAAAAAGCTTGTCACTAGTGCTTGTTATGATAAGCAGCACGTCTGTATCTATTTGCAACCGTTTTCACGCTACACGAGATAATTGTGGTAAAATAACCACTTTGGGGGGTGTAGCCGTCTCTCACGCCCACCTGCGCCGGCCTCCTTGAACCTGGGGTCGGGACTTGAACTGCTAAAATCTACGTTTAGTGGCGCAAATTTCATATGCAAGTTGTCTTGGTCTATCTCCAGCCATTTCGTCGCAATTCAGTGTTAGAATGTGCGCTGTATCCAAAAATTGCAAAAAAAATTCACTAAAAACCCCTTTTCAGGAGGTTCAAGGTCGTTTAAGGTCAACGATGTTAATAAATCTAAAAAGCTTGTCACCAGTGCTTGTCACAGGCGTGCGGTAGCGTAGCCCTGTGTTAATAGCGACCGGCTAAGTCAATGGAAAATTGCAAAATTCGACCCCGCGCAGATCCGAAACCACTCAACCGATCGACACAAAATTCGAAACAGGTGATTAGATCCGTGAGACAACTCCTTGTGCAAAATTTCGTGCAAATCCGTCCATTGGGATGTGTCACTCATTGCATGTCGCCGTTGACAAGTGTATAAACTGATGTTTTGTATATTGATTATAATAGGCAACATGTGTATACCTATCTGCAACCGTTTTCACATTAGAAGAGCCAATAGGGTCAAAATAACGTCTTTTAGAGGGGGTACCCTTCTTTGACGCCGTCGTTCGAGTGGATCCTTCCACCCAGGGGCACGAAATTTTGTCACGAAAAACTAAAGACCTTGAGACAGCCCATTTTAAAGATTTTATAATTTTATCTTCACCGTTTTAATACAGTGCCAGGGTGTGACTGACGGACGGACAGACGGACGGACAGACGCCCAGGCCATGGCTAAGACGCGCGAAGCATTCTGCTATCGCGCGTAAAAACTGAACAGCATTCAAATAGTTAAAACTTGCACCCTGACGTACATGTATGCGTTTAATAGCTGTCTGTGAGACTCGCCACATTAGACTTACATATTTTTTGTGCAATAATTTCTGAACTTAAAATCCTGGATTAACAAAATTTAAATGACTGATTCTTGGACTATATCGCGCAGTATAAACATCAAAAATAATATTTAAAAACTAGTTAAAACTGAATTTACAAAATATCTTCGATGTTTTAAAAGTTGAAGTATTAGTCAGTTCAGAAAAAAGCACTCTCTCTGAATTTCTCCCACATTCGCGCGTCGTAAGTTGTGCTCGATGCTGACGCAAACGAGGTCGCTGCGAGGCTGAACAACGTGCAGTGACGATGATAGTATCTCTGACGTGAGTCAATGGGATGAACGCAGTTAACTCAATATTAAGTCTGAATCAACCGCAGTTTTTTCGTCACAATTCAGCAGTAGCAGCAGCAGCAGCAGCAGCAGCAGCATGCCAGGCTATTGCTGTTGTTCTCAAACGCTGCAGCTTTGCAGCGCAGCCAATGCATCGATGACGCCGCCGCTTTGTGATGCTAATATCGACTTTGCTTCAGCGACTGACGATAATGCTGTCCGCGGCCGATTTGAGTCTTTTCCTTTCAACACAACACACTGTTGCTACGCCTGTAGCAGCTAACTGTGTCTCTCACGACTTTTATTTCCGGTTATTGACCTCGCACTATGCGGCGGCGGTCATTACGGGCAATTTGTAGCGTAATTGCATCGTGACGATAATCTTATACCACAAAGAGAACAAATCGTTTTCTACCCTTTATGCCATAGAATCTACGTTATTTTTATACTAACAGCTTTGTATCGACAAATAAAATTAGCGGTAACTTATATCAATCATCGTGCATGATTTTTTGTGATCTAAGATCAACGATCCCTTGTCACTAAAATTGTGATAATCGACAGGTAGATTTACGAATATTTCTGTCATAATAGTGTGTAGTATACTGCTCTTTGCACAGTGTCAGGCTCGTCGAGAGCTAGAGCGGGGCTCCCATTCTCGCGGAGTCTCCAAACTTTTTCGCGGGTAAAATTTTTGATTTTTTTTCAAAATGGTGCATTTTAATGTACTTTATATTTCTGAACGACGACGAAGCCCGAAAAACGTCTTGGAACCCGGAGTAGCTTACTACCTACTCCACCCTTTCGACGGGCCTGCACAGTGTCGTACAGTAAAAACAAAGTAAGATTGTAGCACTCATTGATGAAATTGCGAGGATCGAACAGTAAAACAACGACACATGAGAATGTTCATGTACGACTGAGAGCAGAATCTTGCACCGAACAGCATCGCACTGCATTGCGTACGGCGACAGAATGCTGTCACTGGACGGACATTCATTATACACGGACTGGGTGGTCTGTTTTGAGTTGGGTTTCGTACGTCGGACGCGGGCCAGATTCAATATCGGGACTAATTCCGTTCCGGTCGGCGGATTCACCGCATCCGGCAGCGGACGGACCCACACACCGACAGTCCGTTCGGCAGATCGACGGACGGAGGGAAGGGCTTAGTGGTGGGGATGCGACGCGGCACCGCATCCGGCGGAAATTGTGGAGCTGACGTAAAACAATCATTGCTGGCGTCGCTGTATCGCAGCAACAAGCGACCGACCGACCGACCAACTTACAGACCGACCACGGCAGGTGCCTTGCTTTGTTCATCTCGGCATCTATGTGCGTGAGCCGCTGTCGCTGTAGGTTAGCCAGGTCTCAGGAGCGCACTAGAACAGCGCGCGATCTATACAGACGACGCGTTGCTGACTACAAAACCGTTTTGTCTGTGCCATGAGAAACGAAGCTAATTTCGGACAGCGAGCGTCTAAATCACGCGTCCATTTAGGTACAGTACGACCGTCGTTTGCTATGCATAAGTTGCTGGCCGGTGACGTGAATTTGCCGCACGTGCGTGCATCGGTCGATGAGTTGCTGAAACTCGGAACACAGGTGCTGCGTGCATCGATAGGCTACTGCTTGCTGCCGCAATAAAATACATAATAGCAGAAACAATGTCCGATCTCTTCAGCGTTGTATGTTATGTGCATCGTACGATCGACGAGTTCTGCGGACAATGCGACAAGCATTACAGTGCAAACTACGCACAGCCCGTTCACTTGATTCCCATGTGTACCACGGCACAATCAATAGCACGACAAAGACTTCTTGTGACTCAAAGAAGCATTAAGCTTAAACGCAAGTTTAAAGCTGCCCGATGCCTATGCTGCATTAACGATTGTTTCCCGCTTTGTGCATACGTTATAGTTACCGAGTTCGTTCCTGAAACAATTTGCTATGTTTAATAGAATAATTTCCGAGATCAAACCATAAGAAACTAGTGACCTAACGCATTCTGCGTAGACTGTGAACAAAACGCAATGAAGTTTCATGTGTTCTGCTTAAAGCGCCAGAAAACAACACTTAAAAAGTGCTTCAGTATTTCGTAGTATTAAGTTGCGACATTTGGTAACTTACATTTCATAATTTGAGAAGCCTTGTTAACAGCGTACGTGAGTATATAATGTTAACAGAAAATACAAAATAGTTATTAAAATAGTTGAATAGTTTTTGATCGGACATTATAGATTACAATATAATGTCGAAAATGGCTGCTTCAAAAAAGACAGTTTAAAATTTAATGCAACAGCAATTGCATTAACCAGCGTATTAGGAATAAATGCCTTTGTCACTGAACAGGCGATTGCCCATGAGTGGCAGCGGGTAGTTATTTAGCATCTTCTACGAGGGTGATGTGTGCACTGCTGATGCACAGTTGGTCGCGTTTCTCTATAGTGGCCATAAAGCAGTCGGCGATTCGCCTTGGTCAACACAGCGAGTAGACCGCATCACTGTACTGCATGCAGGTATATATCGGTCGCGCTAGCGTTGTATGTGACGACACGGAACGACACTCCACGGACTCTTATTTCACGGCACATTGTGTCGTCTAGACTGCAGATGCTGCTGCTGCTGCCATTGCGACGCTAATGCACGGAAGGCATCGCGCTGAACAGACGCGCTTTTCAGGCGTCGAACGCGTTCTTTTTATTGTCAGCAGGCCCTAATTGTTGGTCTAATCGTTGCAGCGCCGACTAACTGGCTAAGCACTTGTCATAGCAACCAAGCGAACGTAAGCGACCAGCTGCATAGCTGCAAAGATGTAGTCATAAAGCGAAGTGGAAAACTAATGTTGTTTCGAACTCAGTTCGGTAAAAGCAAACTCGTGCCAAATTTAAAACTGTAATAGAAACAAAAATACAACAAAATTATTACAATATGTTGAAGATAAATTTTTCTCAGTTACAGAAAAGTATTGTAAAATTAAATTACAACAAATATAAGCAAACAGAGAAAGAACATATTTAGCAAGTGAAAAATTAAAACTGTGAGTTGTTTTGAGTGGATTTCAACAAAACAGCGGGCAACGTAATGCATCCTCTTCCTAAAAGGTGGCGACGGTGTTTCCCAGTTCTCCGCCGGGCCCCATTACACGACTCGTGAGACGCAATGCAAGTTCGTCGATGGCGTGACAGAAAGACATGACTGAGCCATTGCATGATCGACGCATAACATCTGCCACGAGTCCGGTATCTGCATTGTATTTCAATAGCACGTATACGTGTAATACTGTTAGCTAAGCGTAAATATAAGGGGCCCTATCTCTAAGCCAAGCCGATCCACGCATCCCAAATATTACATCAACTTAATCCCACTATCATACACATTGAAGGTGGTTTGTTTCATTAATTTATTTCACTTAGCTTCAACCAAAGTATTTATCCCCTGCCTGCTACAGCTAGCTAGCGGGTCGTCCCCAATGTGAAACTAATGTCGGTGCTATTTTGCAGGAAATCTGTAGCTGCAGTAATCTATATATCGTAGTCATCAACATTTGATTTCTCGACTATTAGCAGTGACGAATATAGGCCTAATAATGACATTGGTGCAATAGTGAAGCAAACGGCAAAAACACATTAGATAAAGGCCATTGTTTGTGAATAAAATAAATTTGTAAAATAATTTGTAAACATAAAATAAACCGTAAAAACTAGTAAACTACACATTTTAACCAACTTTTTAGAATAATGAGCTACGTGCTATGCGCAGAAATTGAGTTGTCTTGATCTCTCAGTTAATTGTAGTTTATGTGTCACGTTTCACGTTTGTGCTGTATTTGCATTTTCGTTTGTACGATCAACAACTCAACAGTTCCAAGTTAGCACGTTTCTCGTATCAGCAATGACGACGACAATGACAGAACTTCAATTCATACGACGACAACTCGACGAGTGACGGTGATAATCCAACAGCTATACGTCATAGTCACGTACCAGTGTACACAGTCTGAACGCCGTGCGTCAAAAAATATGCGACCAAACTCCTGTCCATATTTTTGCCATACGTATTGATCGCGTTTAAAGTCTTTCACCGGTCCACTCGGCAAACAACTTGAGACAACGATGTTGCTAAAAACTTCATCATCCCTTAGACGCGTCGCTACACTACCTTGTAAAATAAGCGTACACAAAACACGCTAGTTTACATCATTCGTATTTCACAAGGTAGTGTAGCGACGCGTTTAAGGTTTCGTGGTATCTTTAATGACTGTTTTATCATACCTCAAAATGTGTCAATAAAAAAACTGTGACAAGAACGCCCAGCTGTCAATAGGAAAGAAGCGCTACAGCCAATACAGTTCCTGTTGCAGTACTGACCTTCAAGTTCAATGATTTTCATGTCACTTGCGACTTCTTATCAGTGATCAAGCAACTAGGCCCTACCTCGCACCGTCTAGCCACAATACATCCATGACAGACGGACGACGGACAACAAACGACAATCGTGTCATAGACGCCAACAGCATAGCTGTAACGCGTCAAAAATTCATCAATATTTGGCAAAGATATAAACAAAAAATTTGGTGGCATGTTTTTGCCTCTCGGTGTACATGCGACTAGTCTTTGCCGCAACGTCTTACTTGCTGATAATGGAACGCCGCAAAGTCCATTTCCAGCCCGGCCGCCAGGTTTTAGAAATCTGTGCACGGGGCCGAGCTCGCGTTCTCTTTTCTCCCTTTATTAACCTTCTTCTGTCTTCCCACGTACTCTCTCCTTTCTGTTCTTTTTTCCATTCCTAAGTTCAACTACAGAGTCTGGATGGTTGCTGTAAACTTTCCAGCTCAAGAAAGCTGTAAAATGGGCGTGTACTGTAAGTGACAAAAATGTCCAGTTTCAGCTTCGAAATAATACATCAAAAATTGTCGCCTGCATAATGATATATTTTACTGTTCAGTGTACATTTATGACATAGCCATTTAAAATTGCACCAGACGCCGAGATGCAAAAATAGGCTTATTGTGCGGTTAAAAATATTTAAAAATCAAATCCCCTATGGCGGCGGCGTCCCCCAGAAGCTTTAGGCCGTGGAAGACGATCGGCCGCACGACGGACAGTAAAAACAGCGTCTATGGACAGTATACACTGTGTCTCAAAAAAAGCATGTGACTACATTTTTTGCAATAACTTAAACAATGAATGTCCGATTATAATAATTTTTGGCACACTTATTAATGAGACTATGTGTCATCGAATGGTGGTTTCATTTCCCACCTCATCTATTTAGTGCAACTGTCTTACC
>Ga0209454_1002995_pt1 | contig 11851 bp, 5 predicted proteins | sample WorMetHERISLAND1_2_FD_187400 | JGI IMG/M metagenome (GOLD analysis project Ga0209454, IMG submission 187400) | Marine gutless worms symbiont microbial communities from Max Planck institute for Marine Microbiology, Germany - Olavius geniculatus... | ecosystem: Host-associated > Annelida >...
TCGACCAGCAGAGCAATCGAACAAACAGACAATAATAATCTGGCCACACAGGGCCCAAAAGAAAAAAAAGGCCAGCTCTTTAGCCACAACAACCTTTACTGTCCTTACTGTCTGTGACCGGTCAGATCACTGACCCGTAACCGTCTGAACAGCTGACCATTTGCACGTAGGCTATACATTAAGCAACAGAGACTGTCCCTGACTGTCCCTTTTCGTTTCTCCGGGATAGGTTAAACAAATACTTGTTTGGCTAGTTAGGGTTAAAGCAAAACGCCTTTATCTGTGTATAATGGTAACAGTTAGGGTTATTTTTTATAAAAAGCCATAGCCACGTTTAATTCATTTGCTGATCATTGGTGGCGTATATACGATGTCATACGTGTTGTGTTGATGCAGATGTCGGACTCGCCGACGGCGCCGACGGTCGCACTGATGAAGTTGGCGAAGGACAACGAGTTCGAGGCGCTGACTACGTACGTTCATGAGGTAAACGGGGTCGACCTGCTGGCGGCAGGCGACGAGTCGGACGACGTCGACACGCTGCCGCGGAACACGATACCAGACGCCGAGCAGATGGTTGTCTGTCTGGCGCTGCCGGCAAGCAAACGCCGGGCGTCGGGCGCGTGCAGCAGGTTTGCCGCGCTTATGGAGAAGGAACACGCCATGGCAGAGACGTTGCCGGAACAAGAACGGAAAGACGAGGAACACGAGGAGGAGGAAGAGGAGGAGGAAGAGGAAGAGGAAGAGACGGGTGATGCTGGTGCAAGACGGTCACAGGGAGATGGCGCTGACGACAGACAGCGACCCAGTGCTGCCGCCGCAGCCGGTGACAAGGACCTGCCGTCTGCAGACCAGCAGGACGAGGTAGCATCATCCACGCGTGAGAACGAGACAGCGCAACAGTCAGACGATGGTGCAAGGCAGTCGCGGGTAGACGAGCAGCGAGCCAGTACCGCAGGACCGGCGGAACAACTGGAAACAGCTGAAGACCAGAATAAAGCAAGATGGTCGATGCGTGCTTCGGAGACGCGCGCTTCAGACGTGGACAAGCAAAGTCTGGAGCAGACGAGCGGTGCGAGACCATCAGCAGTGGATGGAGGCGACGAACAGCGAGCCAGCGTTGCTGCTCCGGCTGAAGATCTGGAACGCTCTGGAAGCCAGGCTGAAGGAAGAACGTCAGTGCCTGCTTCGAACGTGGACGAGCATCCAGTTGGTGGGAGATCATCAAAAGCAGACGCCGACGGCGAGCAGCGGGTTAGTTTTGGAGAACCGGCTGAAAATCTGGAACGCTCTGGAAGCCAGGCTGAAAAAAGATCGTCGACGCGTGGGTCGAACGTGGCTGAGTCGCGTGGTTTAAGCGTGGCCGAGTCGTCAGATGATCAGAGAATGTCGAGGGTCGACGAAGGAGACGAACAAAGAACCAGTACCGCTGCTGCTACTGCCGCTGAAGATGCGGACATCTCTGGAAGCCAGGCTGAAGTGAGAGTGTCAATGCGTGGATCAGATCTGGCCGAGAAAGGCTTGCCGCCCGAGCAGTCGAGCGATGCAAGATCGTCGCGTCTAAACGGTGCTGAAGACCAGAGAACCAGCACTGCAGCTCCGACTGAAATCCCTGGCGACATTTCTGACAGCCAGACCGGAATAGATCCACCCGAACAGGACAACACTTCAGGCGCCACCGACAGGAAAACATCCGAAAAAGAATGATCATACTGAAGACACCAACCAAGACTACGCTAACTAAATGTACGCTTATCAGACTTTTACACCTTACTACACGACTCAACTAATGATAAACATATTACTATCGCTACTCGATTTTTAACTGTGTCCGAATGAAGAAGTGGACTCCGAAACGAATTGCTAGAATTTAACAAATACTCATCAACTTTATTTCTGTGCCATTTTAGACATGTGACAGTTAAAACTTGACAATAAACTCGACGATATACACTTACCTCACATAGAAATAGAGTAAAATAATTTTAGTAAACCGGCAAAAAATGTTTCGTGTGATTCACAAATATGTGGTTTTACTTTTGCAACATTCGGGCATATTTCAAATGCGAAATAGGACTCCTGTGCGTTTTTGCGGCTATACTTCACTCATCGGCGATAACTCGTTCGTGATTATTGTGCATAAGAAAAATAAGAAAATATCTGTGCGTTTTGTCAGTTAGCGGTAGCGCACCAATACAGACGTTTGTGATATATTCTAGGTTTGTCATTCGTCGTCGTTATATTTGTCATCGAAACTCAGCTGATTTATGTAATTTTGTAATGTCAGAAACTATGTCTTTAGCAGAAAGTATTTTTATTTTTTTTTCAAATGTGTCGATCGTGTTCGCATAAAAATGATAACTACAGTCTCTCGTGTGCTGCTTTATGAAGACATGTTTGGCGATTATAGTTTGTAACATTTTGACGCAGTCCCTGTGAACTACTCAATTTGGATTTAGATAAGAGAGCAAAATCGGCACTTCAGTGACCATTAAATTATGCAGTGAAAAAATATATTGGACAGTTTTTCGTACAAAATAATTTTTATTTAAGACGAAAATTGACTGACCCACTTACATAATATATTATTATTTTAGTTTTATTTGTTGAAAACCCAAACCTTTCCAGACTCTGTATGTTGACTATTTCTTTGTTACAATGACTGACTGCTGAGGCCTAAACTAATCTCTAAGCAACAAGTCGCACAACACACTGTACACTTCCAGCACGTTCGGATGTTGCAAATTTTTTAGCCGATCGTACTTACGTAATGGTCAAGCTATTGGTACGGTTGTTGTCTGTCTGTCCGTCCGTTTGTTTGTCCGTCGTTCGTAACGGATATATTGTGGCTAAGTGTTAGGTCGTGGATGAAAACTTTTCATAAGAATAATTAGCCCTGTGCTTAAAAATGCAAAATTTCAGCGATTTAATGCAAGGGGAACATTTTCAAATTTGAGGTTGAATAAATAAAAATGTGCGTTTTCATCGGAAAATGGCCATATCTCAAAAATGGTGAGAGATACGACAAAGGTAAATATTAATCACTAATATGAAGTGGTATACAGCTTTTCAGATGTAATGAGTCATCGACCTTGGATGACTTTGAAGGTCACTGATAACCAGTACGGTCGGCTATCCTAGCGACAGCTGGGCTTCTTGTTAATGGACATTATTTTTGTGGATCTGCTACAAACGGTCAATATGTTGTATAGCTTGTTCTCCAGCAAATCTACAACAGATCAAAATAGGTGGAGTCTGAGCCTCAGTAACACAGTTGATCCCATCACAGGGTCAAGTTGCTCTACGTCAAGCCAGGTTAATACTGCGATGGGTGACCGAACGGTCACCCATATATACTAGATATATTAAATAAAAGTTGATATAACGTTAAAATATTTGACCAAACCACCAAGGCCATCCCTCCGTGGGTAGTCAAAATGATGACTGGTGACGGTTACGGCCAGCAGCGCCGGCGCCGGAAAAGAAACGGCGAGTTCTGCGTAACAGTGTAGGGTCTGGCCGTGACCAGAACTGCTGGCATACTTTAAATCTTCTATAATCGTTGATGCTGGAGTGTGCTATACGTCATAGTAACTAGCTACTAACTCTGAGATATGCCTAGGCGAGGCGAATGGACGCTAAACGGGACGTAGCCTAGACCTATTATGACGACAAACGTTCTATTCGTTGGACGCTGATCTCTGCATATCGTTCATCAATGAGTGACCAACGAACGACATGTATAGGGTCTACATATGCTTGCGGGCGACTTTTTTCCGATCAGTCCAAGCCATTTTTTCTTCATTTTTTTTGCTTTTAACGTCGTTCGTTTTATTTTTACTTTTACACATTTCGCTGTTTAAATCCTTTCCACCATTGAGTGCCTTCACGGACCTTTGCAACTTGCTTCGTCGGTTTTAGGCCTACGTTTATTTTTTGTTAGGCTTAATTGGCCATTTGCGGGCTGGTCACCATCGTCGGCTTTTCTATAGCGCACGTTATGCACATTATATCATATTATATCGTATAGTAAATTTGCTGTTGTCGATAAGTCTAAACTTGGGGTTAGGATACAAAAGCGGCGCTACGGTTATAAAGCCCCTATTTCCATTTGCGCTGTAAACACGGATATATGTGACCGTGATATCACGTCCAATACTGAGCAAAAAATATGACTTGAAATTTACATAAATGTTATTGACCTTGGTGGATTTTACGGTCAACGACCACGGTTTACGCCGGGTTTTTGAACAGTTCGTCCAGAAAACTGTTGCAATTGCAAAGTGCATAAAATGGTCATTAGACACCGCCTTTGTCCATAGATCACGGCAAAGGTTCGCCTTCCAGACCTCTCATGTATGGTGAAAGCGTCCCTCAGCTTGGATACGCCTACTATTGATGCCGTCATCGCTCCGACGTTTGCTGCTGCTGCTGCTGCTGTCATTTGCAATTACGTCATCGATGCTTGTCGCTGTATGCGATGTACCTGACTTTTACCGTTACAAAAACAGTGGATTATAGGAATGGTCGCGTAGGCCTACTATTTGTGCGACGCACTCTGTCCAGTACGCTTACTTCATTGGTAGACTTAATTGCTGACATCAGAGGTATACGTTCAGCAATACTTGTCTGTTAATTCACCTGCACCTGAATTATTCTTGTTAACGCTGACGCTAGCACTAACAATAACCCTGACTCTAACCCTTACCCCAACCCTAATCTCAACCCTAACCCAATCCCTAACCTTAACCCTACCCATAAGCCTAACCCTAGCAGTTAATTCGGGTGCGGGTGAATTAACGGACAAGAAACCCGTTCATTTGAGCGAGCTACTATACTACAATGTTGAACTAACCCTGTTTTCTTATCCCCCTATACCAAACGCACCATCTAAAGGCCAGTATACTTATGTCGCTTAAAGCTACAATTTCCAATTAAGTCTTTTAATGTGATCTGTCATTGTGGTTTTTTTCTCCAGGAAGTTGCAATATTTTTTATCAGTATTATTCAACTTGGAATTCGATCAGTGCAAAAGTTTAAAAGTGAATCATACACCACTATCATTTAATTGCTTTCAAGAGTTTTTCTGTTTATTTTATCGTAATTTAACAACGCCTTTTACGTGTTTTTCCAGTGTTCTGTTACATGCTCGCAATCTGTATACTTACCCAGTGATCACAGATAATCATCGCGACTTTGTCGTAGATGAACTTATTTGTATATGAGCCTAGTCGTCTTATAGGCCAAATTACACCAGCGACATAAATTCGAAAATTGCAAAGTTAAATGTGAAGCTCCAAAACTTGGATCCGAAATGCGTTCAACGAACAGTAGTAATTTTGCGTATAGAACCTCATATTTTAGTAGCGTTGTGATAAGGCTGGGGAGGGGGCAACTGTTCTTTTCTGCTTATTTTTAACCTGCCGGAAAATAATTTTTTTCGTCAGAATAAAATTTGTCATTTTTACACTCTTGCATTAATATGAATATGTAAGTAAATTTTAAAGTGCAATTTTTTATGTAAGCAGATGTACTGTATGAGTAAACGTTAGATTATTTTTTACATATGCAATCTAAAATTCGCCTTGATACTTATAAGGCTTAATTTTGCTGTGGAAATTTTTAGCTGCTTGTCGGAAAATGACAATTTTCTGCGCCCAACTTTGTTTCTGGTCCACAACGCCGCTGGCATATCTTGTTATCCATCGATGCCGTACATCATCGTCTTGCTTATCGTGTGTATAGTAACAACGTCATTTCGTCCGTAACTGCAATCTCTATTGTCGCAGTAAATCGTTGTAAAGGCGGCGCCGTTGGTTTCTGGAGATATGAATCGGGTCCATCGATGGAATATGATTGCTGCGTAACTGTTGCTTTTATTACCACTGTGTAGACAGACATTCGTGCGCGTTATCGAGAGTTGTCAGAACAACGTCTCTCGAATATTTGACGTTTCAGGGGCATATTTCTGACACCTTTTCTTCGGCCTCTTGCAGTATTAAAACATATGTCTACAGTTTGTAGAAAATAAATGCTAATAAAGTTTAAATTATTTTTAGGGGGCGTTAACCTTAAACAAGTTTGAAATAGACATCTGAAATGTATATTTTTGCGTTTGCGAATACGCCTCTGGGACGTTTGTCACGACCAATGCTGCCATATGTAGACATAACCACATTTTATAGGCAGTAACGTGCATTTTGACACAGTTTTCACGAAACGATAATTTAATTTGTTTAAAGCTTACGTGTTGTTCTGCAATCGTTTCGTCTGGTTCCATGACGATATTGTGCCTTGTGCGTGAATCATAAGTGTGTACATTGTTGTAAGTAAACACTTTGCTGGCACTACACAGGAAAAAGCATGTCAATGTACTCTATATTGTACATCTACACTGTGTTTCAAAAAACATCCCCGACATTTTCGATTGTAACTTGAAAACCAATTATCAGATTTTGATAATTTTGGTGCGAATATTTCCGACACAACTTGCCATCAAATGACCGTTCGGTTTCCCACCTCATTTAATGTATGCTTTTGCACTACCAAGGGAAAGCAGATCAAACGAAATAATTATGTGTTGAAATAAACAGAAAGCCTGAAAAAACATCCCCAACATTATCGAGCGTAACTTGAATAAAGATTAGCACACTTCAATAATATTTGGCAAAAATATTTCCGACACAACTGGTTATTGAGTAAATGTTTTAGTTTCCATTTTACCTAACGCCTACTTCTGCACTACCTAGGAAAACCAGACCAAGCATAATAGCCTATGTGTTGACATAAACAAAAAACGTCAATAAATATTATTTGTCCTAATTTGTAGGCCTTAACAGCAGGTTTATTACAATGTTTGACTGTCATGCAGCAGTGTCTCTACCAGATAGAGTTTAGGAATGTTTGTGAAGTCAAGAAGCAACTAGTACAAGCCTGGATTAGTCTGAAGCAGAACATTATCGATTACTGCTGTCAATGAACGGAGAAAGCGTCCCATTGCATGTGTTTTCATAGTGGGCCAACACTTTAAGCAATTTTACTGCAATGACGTTTATTGTAATCTGCATGTGGTACCTTTTAATCAGTCGACTAAATGAACGATTACTTTTTTCCGAAAAGAAGATCTACTACTAATTCTGCTGCAGCATAAGAGCACAGACAGTACACAGCAAAACGTAGCCGTAAGACAATATATTCGTAATTGCTCGCTGTGGGAGAGCAGACTGGCCCAGTTCTACCGAGAACGCTGTTTAAGTAACGATTATAACAGCACTTGCTGCGAGGATTTACCAAATAAATCATGTTTAAATCATGTTTATTATTTGCTATTTTTCAACCAGACAAAAGACAACTAATTGCAATACGCAAGAAACACATAAAATAAATACTGTCGTCAAATAACGGCCGACATTTATAATTATGCTCAATCCAACTGAAGGAGTGCGCCGTAAAATACGTGCTGGCAATGCAATCGATTTCTTTCTGAACGTTGGTTTGGTGTTTGCAAAAATACAATAAACAAGTAGGCCTAAAACTTTTCTTTAATGTTGCAGGTGTTTACTGTTTTATTTTGTAGCAACGTGCAAATGAACTATTTACACTGAAACATGTGAAAAAATGTTTTGATTTGTTCAGTTGCTTTATTTCTTTTTGTAATTTGCTACCAAATTGTTAATGAAAAATATTCATGTTGCCACCACTTGGAAGATATGCGGTAGTTGCGTGTAAAATAGAATGCACTTTCGCAAACCATTTGCAAAAGACCTCTGAAAATGTTTTTGTTTAACACGTAATCAAGGTACACAGCACTGGTCCAGAAAACCGTATTAAGAAGCGATTTTTCTTTCATTTAAAAACGCGATTCTCAACCAGATCGACTTACGTGTCAATCAAGCAGGCAAAATAGAATAAACACGGTGTAGATATGTAAGGACGAGGGGAGAGTGGCAAGGACGACGCCTTCGGTATGGCCACTTTTCATAGCGTATCGTATCCGAGGTTGCTATAGGTCATGGCTTTGGTCATAGCGATTTTCTTACTATGCTGGAAAAATTTTTGACGTAAACTTGACAACAATGATTTCTATAGTCGAATCCAGCGTTGTGCGTCACCATGAGAAATAACTTCTCAATAAAACCGCTTCGATTGAAACTTTTTTGGAGGATTTCACTTATCCACCAAACTCCTGAACCGGGGGCTTTATGGCTGAAGTCTGGATAGGACTCTTGACTCCCAAACCTCAACCATTCGCTTCTGCCATGCGAGGCCACAGCAGTTGCCGTCGCCCCTGACTTTCAGTGTCAGTGAAACAAAGGCACAAACACTCATACAAATGTCGGCATTGTATACAGGGTGGGCCAAAAAAGTGAGCTAATGTACTTTTTCCATATCTTCGCTAAATATTGACCATCTTTCACACTTTTTTCACCAGTAGACGCTGGAAAAAAATTTGCTACTCAGTGGCATGCACAGCACACTTACTATGTCGCTACACTACCTTGTAAAATATAAATATCCAAAAACGTACAATATCTGCAGGTAGAGTTGTAAATTTTTAAAGTATTTCAGAAAAATGTGAAGTACAAGTTATAAACCTAATAAGTGTCACAAAGATTTAAGTGCAGCTACGGAGTACGTTTTCATTTTTCAAAAAATAGTGCAGAACTTGTAGGGCCGCACAATTGAAATATTTTGGTCTGTATGCTCATGCAGTTAACTGAGTAAAATTGCAGTCATCAACCAGCATTGATGTACATTAATAGCTTACTTTTTTGCCCCACCCTGTACGTATCTAGCGTGGCCTAGGCCTACTGTACATTGTATATTTCAAAAATCCTACTTTTTACGCGCGACAACGGAATGCTTCGCGCGTCTTAGCCATGGCCTGGGCGCTGAGCGTCTCTCTGTCCGTCCGTCCGTCTGTCTGTCTGTCTGTTTGTCACGTTGCTGTATTGTATTAAAATGATGCAAGCTAAGATCGCGAAATCTTCACTGTAAAATACGGCAAAAACTCTAGTTTTTTTGCGACAAAATTACATGCTGCTGGGTTAAGGGTACCCCCTAAAATGTCCGTATTTCACTGCTGTTGGCTCGCATACAGTGAAAACGGTTACAGATAGGCACAGAGTCACAGACATGCTGCTCATCATAACAAACACTTGTGACGAGCTTCATTAAAATATTAACATGGATGACCTTGAATGACCTTAAACCCCCAAAATAAGGGATACGTATTAGTGACATTTTGCGATTTCGAGCTGCAGCACACATTTTAAGAGTGAATTGCGCCGAAATGGCTAGAGACAGACCAAGACAACCTGCGTACAAAATTTTCAGCATTAAACGTAAATTTTAGCGTTGCAAGTTTCGACCTTTTAAGTTTATGAAGGCCAGCGTACGCGGGTGTCAAAATTGGTACTACCCTTAAAAGTGGTTATTTTACCACTATTGGCTCGTGTAGTGTGAAAACGGTTACAGATAGGCACATACATGCTACTTATCCTAACAAGCACTGATTACGATCTTTTTAGTGGTATTAACATCGAAGCTCTTGACTGACCTTGAACCCCAAAATAGGGGGTTTAGTGCTTTTTGCAATTTTTGGCTAAAAAGCATGCATAAATAGTGAATTACGACAAAATGGTTGGAAATAAACCAAAACAATTTGCGAACAGAAGCTGCTAAGGCTGTCGCGCGTCTCACGAGCTTGGCTCAAATTACTTGTTCGATCACGCGCGCCGGCCGGTTCTGGTTGTTATAGTGTAGGTGGCAGACAAAAATACAAATGTACCATAATTTTCTGCGTGTCCTGCAGATTTTTTTTGTATTCAAATAGCATATTACGTTTTTTTAAAAAAACGGGCAAACGTGCAAAAATTAAAACAAAATGTTGAATTACGTTATCGAGTGTCAAGGCAGCAATTTCCACTTCATCCTGGAGATGCATCCCTGAGCATAATCACTCTCGTGGTTCGTTCGGTTTATTTCGTATTTTTATCCTTTAATTGACGACGTTTCACCTTTCGCCAGTGTCGTTACAACCAGTATTTTATAGTAGTACTAGTAAACCCGGTAACTTAATAATGACAGAGCGTCCTTTGCAGAGAGAGTACAGAACGGCTCTGTCAGTTGGACTGAATAAAGCAGAGACAGGGTAGCCGCGGTCGATATACTGTGGTGGTGAGGCTATACGGATATAATAACGGCAGTAAAGGAATGCAATAATCAGACGTCATAATATACAGAGAGACAGTCAGCCGGTATGCGATGATGATGACGACGATGACGATGCAGTTGCTGCAACCGCGGTATCACACACGAGGTCGTTGCGCGCATCTCAACTAGTCGTACGAGTTAAACTCAAATTCCACTACTTCGACTGGTTACAGACTCGGTGAACAAGAAGTCGTACATCGAGCTATTTATACGCCATCCTGACGCGTTGTGGAGTGTTCGATTGTTTAAGGATTTTTGCAGAGCTCGCTGTACAGCATGTTGTAAAACAAAACAAGAGGCCCAAGCTGTCGCTAAAAACTCGCTACAGCCTATACAGTTCCTGTTGCAGTACTGATCTTCGAGGTCATCCAAAATTAATAATTTTTTTATGTCATTTGAAAGCCAATATGCGACTTCCTATTAGTGATCAGTAGCAACCTAGGCCCTATCTCGCACCGTTTAGCCACAATACATCCGTTACAGACGGACAAACAGACGGACGACAATCGTGCCATTGACGTTGTACAGCATACGCGTCAAAAATCTACAAAAAGTCGACGTGAATGGAGTTTGGGCGTCATATAAAACTTATTGGATTTTTCTGACGTGACCCAAAATCAGTTTAATGCAACGCAGGTTACGTGGAATTACAAAACGCAAACACATAAAAAGTTAGGTACATACACCGTGTCTCAAAAAACATCCCCGACATTTTCGACTGTAACTTTAAAACCAATTATCAAATTTTTAAAATTTTTGGTAGGGATATTCCTGACACAACTTGCCATCAAATGGTAATTCAGTTTCTCACCTCACCCAACGTTTGTTTCTGCACTACCTGTGGAAATCACAACCAGCGATATATTCTTTTCAATTCAATGCGATATAATTAAATAATTAACATAACGCGTAAAACACATTTTGTTCGCATTTCTGACACTTTGGCTGACAATTCATCCAGTTGTCCATTTTTCAACTGTCTGCAGTAAAACTGCTTGAAGTGTTTGCCCACTATGCGAACACAGGCAAGGAGACGCTTTCTCCATTCATTAACAGCAGTATCGATAAAGTTCTGCTCCAGACCAATCCAAGCTGTACCAGTCACTTCTTGACTTCACAAACATTCCTAAACTTTATCTGGTAAAAAAATTGCTGCACGACAGTCAAACCTTGCAATAGGTCGTCTGTTTGGGCCCACAGATTAGGATAGATGGAATTTATTGAGATTTTTCATTTATTTTAGCACGTATTATGCTTGGTCTGTTTTCCTCAGGTAGTGCAAAAGCAGATGGTGGGTGAGGTGGAAACTAAAACACTTATTTAATAACCAGTTGTGTCCGAAATATTTTTGCCAAAATTATTAAAATCTGCTTATCTTTCTTTAAGTTACAATCGATAATGTCGAGGACTTTTTTCAGGTTTTCTGTTTATTTAAACACATTTCGCTTGATCTGATTTCCATAAGTGGTGCAAAAGCATACATTGGGTGAAGTGGGAAACTAAACGGTCATTTAATGGCAAGTTGTGTCAGAAAAATTCGTACCAAAAATTTTAAAAAATTGATAATTGATTTCCAAGTTACAGTCGAAAATGTCGGGAATGTTTTTTGAGACACAGTGTATATACTCTACTGCTC
>Ga0209454_1002997_pt1 | contig 11848 bp, 6 predicted proteins | sample WorMetHERISLAND1_2_FD_187400 | JGI IMG/M metagenome (GOLD analysis project Ga0209454, IMG submission 187400) | Marine gutless worms symbiont microbial communities from Max Planck institute for Marine Microbiology, Germany - Olavius geniculatus... | ecosystem: Host-associated > Annelida >...
CATTAGCAGCAAGCGTAAGCGAAGTTTAGTCGATGATAAACTTTTTTTGTATGTATGTATTCTTATCATTTTCTTCTGTGAGAAGAATTTAAAATAATAGACATTTTGAATTTTAAATTATTGTGTATGTTAGCAGTTGCGTAGCTTAGGCTATATGTATACTAGCCATTCTGGAGCGAACAGAACAATCCCTCTTCTTAGTCTACCTTTGTTCTGCGCCACCCTGTAACATGTCGGCTGAGAGTGATGCACTGTTTTGTTTTGTTTCTTTATCTGTGTTAGCTTTGTTACTTAGTTTTTTTTATCGCAGTGCATGCAAACTATGCAGTAAAGAAAAATTTGAACAAAAATGTAGTTTTCGTGCAGAGTTAGTTAAAACGCTAGCCTGAGTTGCCGGGGTCTTCCCGTTTTCAATCCTTGTTTACAAATGAACAACGAATTTACGTATTTATTAACTCGTTCATTGGTCAGTTTATTTCATTCCAGTTTATTTTGTGTTCAGAGCGAACGAAAATAAACAGTAAACGGAGACAATAGCGACCGTCTCAAGTTGTCTATTTTATTTCATTTTATTTTTTTACCGCACATGTGGGGCGCCCTTAGCGCGATAGTTCTGCATAGCAGCCACTTTGACGGCTAGTTGTGACGGCCTACTGAAGTGTGAATACAGCCTTAACCGTAGCAAAGCGTTGCATGAAAAAAGACGTTACTTCGTAGCGTCAAACGGTCGATCTGCAGATTAAGCAGCAGCTGTCGACCTGAGATTACGTATTAGTGGTTGCTTATCAGTGCCTGTTTTTTCGTTCTTGCTCGGCCGAATTATATATACTCTGAACGTTACATCCGGTTTTATTGTTTTTTTTCACTGATATTATATGTTATGTTTTTTCTTCATACCAATACTCAATGCAGTTGTTAATTTGTTGATAGAGAAGTAAACGCGCTGACAACGCTACAAACGTTTTCACGTTTTTTACATTAAAGAGTTAACAATAAAAGTTTTAAGTTAAGAGTTGGTAATTAAGAGTCTCATTTGCGACTGATCTGACTTGAGCTGTGCTGAGCTAACTGTCCAGCGATGAATGATAATTACCTCCGCCAAGGAGGTTATGTTTTTGCCAGACTTTGTTTGTTTGTCTGTCTGTGTGTTAGCAAAATAACTTTAAAAGTTATGGACGGATATTTCTGAAATTTTCTGGGAATGTCGGGAATAGCAAAAACTACCAGTGATTCAATTTTGGGGGTGATCCGGAAGGAATCCTGGATTCTGGATCACTTTGAAATATTCGTTACCATTGCTTTCAATGGGGCATAAGGGAAACCGCTGACAAACCGAAGATGGTGCTGACACCTAGCGAACAACATGGCCTTGGCGGAGGTGTGCGGGCTGTGACTGCTTTCTAGTTTGGTTCTGATTTCAGCGACATAATTCGCACGAAATAGGTACAATAAAGCAAATCGAAAAGAGTGAATGATAAGACAAGGATCAAAAGATCACAACCTTCATACAGCGTGACCTGAGCATGCGACGACATTGATTAGTGTAATGGAAATGGAGTTCGCAGAAGCGCAACACAGCTACACTGTTTTATAAAAACGTCACTCGTTTTATTTTTGGTTCTGATATGTCAGATATGATATGTTCGTATTGTAGGCCTATCCTTGTAAAATCCTTGTAAAAACTAGCAGCGATTTTTACAATACGCAATACAGCGTCAACTATAAACTGAAGTCTCTATATAAAAATCATATCCTAGCATTGATTGCAGCGTTCGATATAGCAGCGTCACCATAGTGTGCATTAAACTGTACTCACTCAGGAAAATCGTTTTCTTTTCGCGACCGGAAGTTGAACGCTGGCTTTATAGTAGGTACAGTCGGCCCAACTTAGCAATAGCTAGGCTTCTTGTTAAACATTGTATTAGTTGTTTTTTACTCTCTGTCTTTAGTCTGATTTTATTTGTCTTGGTCACAAATGTCATGTAGCCTAAGCGGCATGCCCTGCGTTGGCCATTCGGTCCATGCAATCAGACCATTCAGATGTCATTAGGCTAGTCAGATGTTCTTATAAATATCTTTATATGGACTGATAAAGTATCGATAAGGATATAAATAAAATTTTAAAAATCTACAGCGACAATTTACTTCACGCGGAACCTTTTCTGTACGAGTGACTGCGTGAATACTGCATATATTTCGGTGCTCCCGACAGCAACTTAATCACAGACTTAACGTCGATCTTCGCGCGACAATGTCGTGCGGTGATGACAGAGTCGAGAACCAGCTCATGTCACGTGACATCACCCCGCCCACGGCGACCAAGTGCGTGCTCGCGTTCCCGCCAGTGACGATGAATAGTGAGGTTTTCTCTCCGCTAGCGACGAACATGCTGAATTAGCGGCGGCTCTGCAAAGCATGGTTGCGGCCGAGTTTCTCTCTCAGACGTCGGTCACGTGGCCCAACGTCACGTGACTCGAGTCTCCCGCCCTGTCTGTCGACGTCATGACGTCACGGTGTAGTGGTACGGTCGTGGAAGCCAGCAGCGCGGAGACTGTGCGAACTGGTGGAAAGAATTCTTCACTCGTCGCTTCACGTCTGCACGACAGCGACAAACACACCGAAACATACTTATCTTCGGTGATCTACGTTAGCGGCGTCGCGCGTCAAAAAGTGTGTGGGGCAAGACAAACACCGCAAATTTGCCTTAGATTTTCCAGAAGCGGGGCTTTTCAGCCCCTAATATATTTTTTTTGTTTTTGAAATAAAATTTAGCCTCAAAAAGCACATTTTCCAAAAAAGTTAAAATTTGAAGGCGGGCAATTGCATTTCCATTTAAACATTTTCAGTTTTTTTAGTTTACGCGCTAGATTAAACTGGCAGCTTACCTGGCAGTTTTTCAAAGCAAATCGTGTTTTGAATTGTATTGTAAGACTGTTCGTTGGCAGTTTTATCGGGAATCGAAAAACTGAGTCTACCGTCAAGGCAGATGATTTGCCTACCTGTAATTGTCTGCAAAGCAGTGAGCAGCTGACATGTACGACATGTAGTGACTTGACGAGCTGCTGGCTACGGGTAGGTTTTTACTGATGTACTGATTGGTACAGTCATAACGCACGCTCTCGCCGGCACCGCTCCGTACAGCCCGCGTGTAATCGTCGTTGTCGTCTAAGTATTTCCGGTCACACCGAGTACCAGCCTGCCGGTCATGTGACCACACGTTGACGTCATCAGCAACTGTTGATGTTCCGCTAAACCGCATGACGTCATCACTCACAGTGCTGATGCTGGGTTTTCTGACGCTGGGTTTTCCCGGCGCCGGTGAGGCTCGCGACGACATGGCGACGTCGTTCTTCGTGTTCGACCACGCGGCACATTGCATGACGTCACTTCCGGCACAGTTGTTAGCGATAGTCAACACCAGTGTGCCGTCCCTGCAGTTAACCATATACGTAATTACGTATAAATTTTAGCACGGTCTAAGGTGTATCGTGAAAGTGTAACAAAGCATAATACACAGTAAACTGTGTTAAAACGTAATCATTTCATGACCTTGATCGACAGCGTGATATACAAACGCGAGATGATAGCAGTCGTCACGCCTGAGTGAAGTGAAATTATGGACACTTATAACACTCCAGACACTATAATGAGAAATAGGAAAACTAAGTAGGTCGGAAAATAAGTAAGTTTTACTGTTTCAACAGCGAGAGAATAACGTACGCCGAATTGTACCGCATAACTCGTACACGTAAAAATTCAGAATACAAAACTAGCATGCACATCGTACCCTAGTGCTAAACAAAACCGTGAATATAATGCAAAAATAACGAACGGGTTAGAAACAAGCAAAGACAATCAGCTCATCGACAATTTGGCAAAACAGAAGGTGTATGAATGCGTGTGCAAAGCAAACGAACTGAAATGAAGAAAAGTTTGGTTCAGTTTCTTTCGTTCGCTCAGTACGTGTCTTAACGTTTTGTTGCGGACTTCTGGTGACCTGATTGGCGGTGTCGCGTGTCAGGTTGCAATGACGAAGTCCACCACAGATAGAAATAAAATTAGAAATAGGGTTAAAGCGAGGGTTAGAGTTAAGGTCAGTCTCAGAGTAGGGTTACATCGTCTAAAACATGTTGTGACGGCTTTTCTGAATGACGGACCCGAACCGACCTGGTGTAGCGGCTGTAGTATGGCGACATGTTGTTTCTCGAAGACGCGACCTCACTGTCGGCAGTTTCCGGCTGCACACGGGTGTTTTCGCCACTGGTCTCGGTGTCAGTTGACTGGCGGCGACGTCTGCGCCAGACCAGCCAAGCACCGCACACGACCACCAACATCGCACTGACTAGTAGACCACCCAGCGTCACGCCCAGTACCCACATTATTGCTCGGTTATCACTCCGCCGCCGCTCAGCTCCACCGATGACGTCATCAGCTCGCGTGACGTCATCAGATGACGTCGTTGTGACGTTAGCAAACACCGTGGCCGGCTGGCTGGTGCCCTACACGCGTAAACATCATACCGCAGTAGTTAAAACTATCTTCACACCGTTACACAAAAACGAGATTACAGTCGTTCGGGTGTACAGAAAGACAGAGATAGAGAAAGGGGAAATTATTTGCCACAAACACCATAACCAATATAAACACAACAGACTGCGACCAATCTCGTGGCAGCGAGTTGAGCCTCGGCGGTTTATATCCCACCGCTGGTCATTTACAAGCAACCTTGAGAAAGTGGCTAACATACCGAATGGGTGCTCAGGTCAACTCAGCTTTCTATACTAGAAGGAATGGAAAATGAGTGGCAGCTAACGGGCCAAGTGTGCTTAATTAGGGCGGTGATACGTCTGGTGGCTGCACCCATTAAGTCTAATTGTTTGCTGGCTCGGACAACGGATAGCAGTTTGATGGACCAATATATCGCCATTATCAGTAGGTAATGCCAATCAGCTGCCACTTCCGCCACTGCAAAGCGCTTCTCGTCACGAGTCTGTCTCATGCAAGCAGAAAGTACCTTTACCTTGCCGCCGCTGCTGCTGCTGCTGGTCGTAACGTGGTGCTCATCATCTAGCCGCGTTTCACAGTAGCGACCAGTGTACCGCGGTCCACATTTACACGCACCTGTTCGACGCTGCACGCACGCACATCACGCACACACCAATAGCTCACCCTGTCATGTCCTCATTAGCACGCCGCTAATCCACCGCACCGCGTTCAAACGTTATTCACGACTAGATACCGCACTGCTGGACTGGGTAAGCGAGTACGCGGTACAAGCTTAAACGACTCCAGACAGTGCGGTAGCGTACTTAAACTACGCGCATAGAGCACACCGTCATTGGCTTTATGACGCACGCCTGCAGCCGAAGATTGTGAAAACGGTATATCAGTGCATCGTGCGAGGTGATTGTGGTTTCAATAGATTGCGACGTTATTTCTTTCACTTATTGCTTAACCTGATTGATTGTGTGTTTTTGACCGCTCGTTTTTATTTATTTTTATTTTATTTGCAGGCAATTCATATTAAACACATAAAATAAATAGATACAAAAATGATGACCTGTATTAAATTACTAGTCAGTGATTTTGACCAGGCTGTTTAAATGTCATTTCCAATGTCCATTCGAATACAATATCTTTACACATAGCAAACAATACTGTACTTGTGTGTTTAACTCAAGGAAAAAAATAATTAACTGTGTTTTGGCAAAATGAAATTTGCCGTAGCAAACGCGAACAGAAAAAAAGCCCGGGTTAATCTACGCTGCTAATGTGTATTGTACTTGCAGCTTTGTTTGCCGATATTTTTGTTAAAGCTAAACCAGAATGAGAGAGCCCGAGTTTGTAAGCAGCTTACGTCGCAGGAGCCGGAGTTAAGGCACATTCCACACTGTCTGTATTCACAGTGGACTCCTGTGAATCCGGCCTCACAGACGCAGCGGAAACCAGAAGAACCGGCGTCGTCGTTTATACACGTGCCGCCGTGTAAGCACGGACTGTTGTGTGAACAGTAGGCGACATCTACGACGACAAAATGCATCAGACTTAAACAACTGTTTCTACAGGCGTCGAATTTCCAAAAGCAGGGCGACGGGCGCAAATAAACCTATAGACCTACCGCTTTCTTACGCAAGACTTTTTAACCTGACAAATGACACGCCGGTTACTCTTATCTTTGGAAACGTTCACGTCGATTTCGGTTTTTTCTACTCTTTATTGTTTTCGGGTCCGAGGCCCATTCGGGATAGACAGACAGACAGCAGACGGACAAACGCGTAATGCGGCCTATTAAAACGACCACATAATATCAGCAAAAGTCGTTCAATTTAGTAATAGGCGGAATTACTGTCGCCAGTCCACGCAATAACTCGTTTCTATTCGCTAAGCGACAGCATGCAATTTTGAATTGCATGTTTTGGCTAGAATTTGACCCCAAATCTCATTTTCCCCTAAAAGGTCATTGTGTCGTTAGACCCCACACGTACACCTGCTGGGTGAGATTTAAATCCGTCAAACGGTTTAAGCGGGTGCACGAATGTGACGCATAGACGACAGACGACAGACTACGCTACATGGAAATGAGTAGCAGTAGGCGGAATAGCTCGCGCAAAAGCGATTCTGCGTATTAACCGCTGCTTGTTGCGGAGACAGTCAATTACTACGACAGCCGTAGGCCTACAGCAGATGTTTGCAGAAAGACGTAGCAGCGTGTGATGAGTGTACAGTACCGATGTTGCAGCATGGTTTTCGCCAGCCAGGTAAGCAGTCACAACCACCTGTCGGAGTGCAGCCAATGGCATGCCGCACAACGCACTCATTGCAAAACTCGCCTTGCCAGCCGCTGCGACACCTTCAGCCACAGACCAGTCCAAACAGAACGACTCAATAATAAGCACAAACACATAGCCCCGTATGGATTGTATGAACAAATCAATTCGGCTTCAACAGACCCTTGATTCCACTGTTTTAGTTGTAACTTGTAAGCAGTGTTAGGCCTAACTGCATTTTTTATTTCATCAACTACAACAAAAAAGACAAAAACATTAATAAGAAAATAACACAACAGTCCTTGCTGTGCAATGCACGAATCGTATCCCATTACAATGCTTGTTTGAAGCTGCATAAAATCGATACGCTCACTATTATACTTGTGTACTAGCGACCACCGGCCAAACGCCGTATAAAAAGCCTTACATTACGGCTTACCACTAGCTTCTACGTACCACAAATACGCGAGCTAAATCTGTTCAAATTCTGAGTTATGTCATGCGGTTAACAAGACATGCCGTCATACGAGCAAAAGGAAAAAACATCGAAAAACAGCAAAAAACATCTCACCGCTACGAAAGATCGAATGTCTGAAAGAACTGCTCAATTTTGTATCAACGAAAGCAAAAGTTGATAAAAAGATAATAATATTGAGTTTTAACATTGAGGTGACGTGAATTTACTCACACGCATTCGCCTGGTTTGTTGCAGTAACCGTTTGTCGTGTTACAACCGATTGCACATATTGCTATGTCCAAATAACACATAACGTTATTATTTAACAACATTAATAACGTCAGATTCCGAAATTCAACTTAATTCTGACAACAAAATTTGTATTACATTAATAGCTACACACGAACAAACGTCGAGGTCAAATTATAAGAATTACTGACTAAAAGTTAAGAAGAAAAATCTACTTGTGTAGGCCTATATTTCGTTTGTTATTTTAGTAACCTTTTGCGTTGTTTTGTTAAAGCGGCGTTGCCACTACACTGATTTTCCCGTAATTTTTCTGCTACGCGTAAAAATTAACAGATAGCAGAAATTTAGCGAATTTTTTCGAGGAGGTCGTGCACGAACGTCTGCCTAGTTACGGAAAAGCCGTGTGAAAGTTTGGAGTTTCAAACCAAATTCGCATGTAAAGATTATTTGAAAAAACCCGGGACAGGTCGACACTGTTTCATTCGCGATTTATGACGCTATATAAATGTGTTTTGATTGATTGATTGAAGACTATCAGCGACGTCGCCGATTCCTTGCGACAATGACGAAAAAGCGTTTTGTTGTATTGTTGTTTTATCCAACTAGCGCTGCAACAACACGCGACTGTTGTCACAAGAAAATCAATTATAACAATTTACCTCACGCATAATTTTGCTGTAAATAACACAACACGGCATCGCCATGCATGTTACCGTGACCGACCTGTTTGGCAGTAGGTGCCTTGCCAGCCTGCAAGACAGAGACGCTGTCCAGTGTTCGATGCACACGTCCAGTGACCGTGTTGGTCATCGCGTGGCTTGCAATAGACGCTGCAACCGGAGCCGTAATGATGGATGTCACAGACGACACGATACGCGTACTCCAGCAGCGTGCCAACGTCCGACGATCTCTTGTACGTCCAGTTACCGCCAGGCTCTGCGACCGTCGATATCACGTCACCGACCACCAGCCGACGTGGACTGTCTGCACATTTTACAACAGTAGGCTAAAGTCAATCCCCATGCCCAGGCTAACTCAACTCAGCTTGGCCATCCCTCTGCGTGAGGATACAACGTGTGCCAGCGATAGCTAAAATATAAACGAGCATACAGCGCCATGCAGTGCAAACTGCGGGTGTTTGGATGACGGCTAAACGCTCGTAAAATACTTGACTTTTTACCTTTTATCTGTATGCACGAGCAAAATTAGTTAGCAACGTCATAATTTATATAAAACCTCTACCTCGATCACCAATGACAAGAAGCTATAGTAACGGTTTATAATTCAAAAGTTTCGGATAGTTCGTTTTGCGTCAGCAGATAAAAATTAAAAAGTTTGATTTTAGTGTCTATGCTCTGTTCCGCGGTGACTGCAGCACGCTAACAGTTATGATGGGCCTAATTAATTGTAACCGCACACAACCACTGACGTCGAGCAAACCCCAAAACTCGAAAGCAAACACAAATATTCAAGACTTTTGAGACACACACTTCAGCAAACCGAAGTAGCTTTGCCAGTAGTTTTGCCACAGCCAGTAGTTTTGCCAAGTCATAGGGCCTAGCTAATATGAACACGTAGGCCGGAAAAACATTTAACCGTAAAGTGGGTGCCTTAGATCTTCAGTTTGTTTAAAAACGTCTCGTGTAATTGTAATAATTATTAGCGATAAAACGTAGGTCTAGAAAAATCCATAAACATACGGCAGGCACTCAAAGCTGGCATTTCTACGGCTGGCGAGCGCATTCATTGAGAATACTGAAGACCACTCAACGAGCCACAGCACAACGTGCGTCGGCGCCTACCCGGCAGATGGCGAGTGCGTGACCAAATTGAATTAAAAATTGAACATGCACGCCTGATTGAGTAATTCACTGGTTTACGTCTATCCTACACCAACCAACGTCGTGACTCCATTAAAAACTGAGCAAGACTGTACACATAATATATGCCCAGTTAATTTTACCTGCAGTGAGTATTAGGCCTATACCGTTTGGCAGCCGCTGCATGATGCGTTGTATAAACACATGCACCCATACATGACAACAAATGAGAACAACATTTCTACAGCTGGTTGCTACAACAGAAAAACGATGCAGCTATAGGAACGATACTTTCAGACAATCATAGCTTACTTACTTGGGCTGGGACCTGCTGGCGTCATATCGTCGTATACTGCGGTGATGAGCGTAAACGACTTCTAAACGAAACAAACGCATACGCATTTTTGTCATCATCATCATTATCATCATCATCATCATCAGCAGCAGCAGCAGCAGTACCGACGTAGTACGCAACAGAATAATCATGATGAAGCAGTTATTATCTGTACATGTAATAAGAAATCACTTGTAAACAAAAGCGCAACGAATTAAAATTTCAAGCGTATAAAAATACATCCGGTGAAACAAAAATATGAGGACAAATACAAAACAAAGTAAACGGGAAGGTAAGAGACTAATGTGGAAAAAGCCGCCGCCGTGACTTTTAGTTTTTGTTTTGGCTTAATTTGTAGCAGGCCTAGTTAGGCGGTTTTTCAAGAAAGAACCTTTGTCAAACTGCTGCAGCTAAAACGTACTTCACGCTTTGGACGCTTTTGCTGTCAGCCAGTTAGCAGCGTCAATTTCCGAAGCACTAAAATACAATTCTGCCGCAAAACACAATGCGTAAATTAATCCTGCAGTCGATGCAAGCCTGTGGGCCTAAGGTGATAGAGAACTACCGTTTTTTTCTTTCCAGGGATCGGTTGAGACCAAGACTCGTGACCTCTCGATGGTGCGTACGCCATCAGATCACGATGCCACACAAGAACGCCAATGAAGATTAATGCAGAGCTGATCTGAGTTGTAGCCTACAACGCGTTCTGCGACTGACGTCGAATGACAATGTGTGTGGGCGCAAGTGCGATACAATCGACGTCTTATTGCCCGCCCACTCATCTACCGTCATCACAGCTAATGTCTCGCGCAAACTTGTCTGTGTCAATGTCGCCATATTTTGCGCTGATAATCGCCGTGCAAAAGTTATTTAGTATAATTACTTGATACTATACAGACAACTGATTCTGGCGTCGTTTTGGTTTACACCGCTGTGTACACCATGAGAGTGTTTAAGAAAACACATTCCTAAGGAAGTTAAGGAGCGTACAAAGCGACAGAACTGAACCGAATTAAACTAATGCAAAAATGGCGGAAACTCCAAATGGCAATTTAGCTCAGTTCGTTGGCTGTAAACAGGGCTTGAGTTGGGTGTAGATTTTACAGCGCAATGCTATCAGTGCAAAACGCGTTATTGTCACCGTCCGTCCGCCCGCTTGTCCGTCCGTCTGTAATGTTGATATAAGCTAATTGTGGCTAATGGCTACGCACGGTAAGTTGCCTAGAAAGTAAGTACACGCATGATTAGTTTAATTATGGTCTTCGCTCCTTGGAACTCCAACATCGGCGATCTGCACGCAGTGATGACTTGGTCGAGTAACGGCAGGGCAAGGACATGTAATCGAAAGGTCGTGGGTTCAACTCCCGTTCAAGTCGTTACCAAGTGGTTACTACTTGGACGGGTGACTGTCTACGAATAGGTAAACCATCTGCATATAAAACCAACACCAAGATCAACTCAGCCTTGCATCCCTCCGGGTTTGATAAATCGAGTACCGGCCTGTCTGGCTGGGATTAGGCGGGGAGTGTTCACTCGTGTCGGGTGGCAGGTAAAACTGTGTGATCCCGTATGGCAGGTGACGCACCGTTTGTAGTTCTGCGATTGATTTTTCATAAAAGCTGTACAGTGTACACGTCTTTTAACCTTTAACTTTTAGTCCGGCTAAGATGTATTAGCAGACAGACCGGCCAGGTGAAGGTAAATGGGATGCTGACTGCGGAAACGTTGCCGTAGATCGGACCACACCCAGACCACGCCGGACTCGATACTTCACCGAACTCGCACCTGCCAGAAAATGGCACGCTGAGCTGCTCCGACTGATAGTTCGTCAGACAGTAGCGGACAAACGTACGACGACGACACGCCGGCACTGTCTTGTCGTCGTCACTTGGCGACACAGTGCCGGGTGACGTCTTCCTCTGTAGTGTTGAGATGTGTACTTGGAACGTCCCCAGCCCGCTGACCTACACGCACAATATACCACATCGTTTCGACACAATACTGAAACCAAGATACTCCAGCACTGTCAACTACACAATTGTATAGCGCCTGCGCAGTGACGCTCTGCTGTTTTGGACAATAACGATCATGTTACTTACTTACTTATTACTGCCCGCGGAAGCGAGAGCAGTATTGTTTTTATTCAACCTTTTAAATCTCTGTGAACACGATAAGTCATGAACCAGTGCATTTACCTTGATTTGCACGAACATGTACCTCG
>Ga0209454_1002999_pt1 | contig 11846 bp, 6 predicted proteins | sample WorMetHERISLAND1_2_FD_187400 | JGI IMG/M metagenome (GOLD analysis project Ga0209454, IMG submission 187400) | Marine gutless worms symbiont microbial communities from Max Planck institute for Marine Microbiology, Germany - Olavius geniculatus... | ecosystem: Host-associated > Annelida >...
ACAAAAGGTGATATTACCCGCATCACACTGACTGTGTGTCAACGTGCTGCTGAATAATATCACCTTTTGTAATTTTTGCTGTTTTCGATGTGCAAGTCCTTAAATGTTGCCGTTAACAAGTGTATAAACTGATGTTTTGTACATTTATGATAGGTAACTGCACTACGTGTGCATCAGTAGCATCATTTACTCTGCCCATTCAAATGCAGTAACTGAAAGCTATGCCTTGTTTATTTCTATAACGGTTCATGTGATCATATCACACCTAGTTGTTTAGATGGTAACCAGTGGGCGTGGCCCTAACAACATTATTTGCGACCATAAATTAATTAATTGTATAAAATTTCAACTAAAACTTATTATCGCGATAGTATCGCACATCCGTATTGACCATATCGCACATAATATCATGAATTAAACTCGTTAACAGATAAAATATCGGACTTTATACCTCTATCAACCGCAACCCGGAAGTAAACATAAACCCCGCATAGAATATGTAACAGTTATGGCTTTTTCACAGACCTATAAATAAGTAGACTGTTTACTCACCGTTCGCCTAACGCAACTAGTTGAAGCCAATGACCTTCTAACCTAGGTTAACTTCAGCTTATTCAACTTTTAGCCGACTGTACTTTAGAAACAGTCGAGCTTATGGTACGGTTGTCCTTTGTCATATCTGTCTGTCGTCCGTCAATCACGGATGTATTGTGGCTAAACGGTGCGAATTAGGGCTTAGGTTGCTATTGATCACTAATAAGAAATCGCTTACGCCCTTTCAGATGAGATGAAAATCATCGACCTTGGATGACCCTGAAAGTCACTGACAAGCAGTACGGTCGGCTATCATAGCGACAGCTAGGTTGCTGGTATCTTGAACCCATATACATTTTCACACTCAATGTTTTGTTCTATAGGTCCACTGGTCAGTATTTTATAAAAGATCTTACGTAGATCTGTAACTTCTTTAGTACGTTATTCAAATTAAAAGTGACCTCAAGTCGATATTCAATTCTCTGTTGTAAATGTATGTCCATTCTGTAGTAGGGCGACCAAGCAGGAAAAAATTAGAGGTCGGGTCTGACCAAGACCCTGTATAAACCCCGAAGCATTCTTATCAAGGTTGGAAACACAGGTTGTGGAAAAGTTTTTAGGCTATGATCGTAATAGACATGGAGTAGTGGTAGGCCTACTCTCAGTGTATATAACACCCAAAAAGTACACTTCACACCATTCTCCATGTCACTTCGCTTTTGTCCAATACATGACGATAAGTCATAACTCAAAAAACACAATTAAAATATTTGCATTTTAGATTCAACAACAGATTTATAAAAAACCTTTAAAACCTACAATTTGTACCTTTGAGGTTTTTAGGTCTAAAAACTTAAAAAAACTGTTTTTTTTTCAAACCAATTATTCAGCCCAATTATTCTTTTTATTTTTATTGCAAATCTTTCTGTTTAGCCATCCAGATTATGTTAGTGCTAAACAAACAACCATGGAGACAGAAAGTGTCGAACCATCATTCCAATGAAAGAACAACCACGGGTTGGCTTCAGCAATGTATAATTTACTTTGACAGCGATATAAAACTAAATACACGTGAAAATGCGAAAGGCTAAAGACAAACGGAGAACCGACACTGCATCACGAAGCAAAGGGGCACACTTTGTCTCCCGATCATAAATTAAACATATTACAGCTAATTTAATATAAAAATGCTTCAACTTAGGCCTACCCATTTTTCAATTACACACAAAAAAGTGGTGACTTCAGGATGTGTGATTTTTGTAGCTGAATATCAAAATTATGTACACTGTAGGCTGAAACGTGCAAAAAATTGTTGTAAATTTGCTAAGCTGAGGGCAAATTTAAAGCCGTTCCTTTTTTTCCAGGACAGTGTAATGTGTACATCATAGACAGCAGTCAAGATAGTCTGTGCTGACGATGTGTATATGATGAAACGGTAACAAACTACAATGTCAAATTTCCACCACGGAAACATCAGATTCATACACTGTGAGCCATAAAACAGTGTAATTTTATTCTGAATGATACAGAAACAAGTACTTGCAGCTCAATGCAACCGTGGAAGAACTAACATAATGAAAAAATCAGTAGACTATAAAAATTCAAATTACAGACTATACTTGCAAACTTATTGGCATTTGCAGAACTGCTGCTACCTTCCGTCCTCTGCGGGGAAAAGCTATCATGGCACCACTTTTACAGCTAAAAGTGTGAGCCCAGAGAATAAGTAGAATATCAGGTAATACACATAATGATGGAGTGAAGAAACAGAAGACAGAATCTCGAAGAAATATTGATAGAACACAAACGAACGTCATCCATCAAGTATCAATGACCAAAGAACACACGACACGAATGACTGTCACACGTGAACATATTGCACATTATCTACATTGTGTCCCAAAAAAAACACCCCCGACATTTTCGACTGTAACTTGAAAACCAATTACCAGATGTTGATAACTTTTGGTAGGGATATTTCTGACACAACTTGCCAACAAAGACCATTTAGTTTCCCACCTCACCCAATGTTTGTTTCTGCACTACCTGGGGAAAACACAACCAGCAAAATCACTTTTTTATCCAATGCGATACTATTGCTTAATTAACATAACGCGTAAAAACACATTTTTTTCACATTTCTGACACCATGGCTGACAATTCATCCAGTTGTCCATTTTTCAACTGCCTGCAGTAAAACTGCTTGAAGTATTGGTCCACTATGTGAACATAGGCAAGGAGACGCTTTCTCCATTCATTGACAGCAGTATCGATAACGTTCGGCTCCAGACCAATCCAGGCCGTACCAGTCGCTTCTTGACTTCACAAACATTCCTAAACTTCATCTGGTAGACACACTGCTGCATGACGGTCAGACCCTGTAATAAACCTGCTGTTGGGACCTACAGATTAGGATAAATGGAATTTATTGACGTTTTTTCATTCATTTTGACACGTATTATGCTTGGTCTGCTTTCCCCAGGTAGTGCAAAAGCAGACGTTGGGTGAGGTGGAAACTAAAACACTTATTTAATAGCCAGTTGTGTGAGAAATATTTTTGCCAAAAATTGTTAAAATCTGCTGATCTTTCTTCAAGTTACGATCGATAATGTCGGGGATGTTTTTTCAAGTGCTCTGTTTATTTCAACACATATTTTGCTTGATCTGCTTTCCCTAGGTAGTGCAGAGGCATACATTGGGTGAGGTGGGAAACTAAACAGTCATTTGATGGCAAATTGTGTCAGGAATATTCGTACCAAAAATTATCAAAATCTGGTAATTGGTTTTCAAGTTACAGTCAAAAATGTCGGGAATGTTTTTTTTGGGACACAGTGTACATTCACAAACTGAAACCACACCTAAAGAGAATACAAGGTGACTAATAAGCACGCAAATTAGAACAGCATGATGCACAGAAAATGAATCTCAGGGAACACCAGCAGATATGCACTGTTTACACCCACGTTCCATTAAATGCAGTTCAGTCAAAATCGGGCAAGACATACATGAACTAGTGGGAAAAGCAGTTTGTGATAAGTGCTCAAACAACACATGGCAGCCAGAATAACTGTAGCCCATCACTTGTCAATGACAGAATAACATGGCCAATACCAATATGGTGCACAAACTGTGCAAAATATGATCCTCAAGATTATTTCAATCTTAACCTAAGGTTAGATTTTAAACCATGCTGGGTTAACAGTCCGTGGCTATATGATGCGGCAGAAAATGTACACACTCCATTTTAATTGCTTTTAGTACAATAGAAGAATTCTAGCATACTATTTCTTGACAGAGACTTTATGTTTCAAAACTTTACTAATTAAAGAAGTGCTCTAACAACAGTGTCCAACAGTTGAGTACAAATCTAAATATCTGGCATTTATGGTCATGCATGCATAAAGGCAGTCATCCATAATGCTGTCAGAGAAAAACGTGACAGCAAGATAACAGACTACCACAGACAGGCAGACAGTACGAAACAAACATCAACGATATTCTGATACTTAGCAGACAATGTAAGTTCCGCTTATGATAATGATATTCATTCAAGCAAACTGATATAAACACACAAACGGAAAAAACGAACAGTAATCTTAGTTATCTTCAACAGATATTATGAATCTGCGAGGTATCGGTAACGATAATGCCAAATGCTTACAATACTACTTAGCAGTGAAAGTTGTACAGGTACGTAACACTGCACCAACAATAGGTAGAAAAATACATCGATCCACAGGGGCGAGGCAAGGGGCAGAAAGTTGTTGGAAAAATTTCTTCTTGTTGCCAAATTTTTGTCCAAAAATGCAAAATCTTGAGTCAAAAATTCTGAAGCAGAAATTGAAATTCTGAGCAGCCCTAATCTCCCCTGTCAGAAATTTGCCGCTGCCCATCAGAGAATTGCAACTACTTTTGTTAATCCACGACGCCGTTGCAGCCAACGTGTTCAACCCTAACTCTGACGCAAACCAAACCACGACCCTTTCAACTGAAAGTGGGCACACTGGTTAACCCTTCTACGCCAATATGTCCCAAGATCTAAAAAACCTGACCTGTCAAGGGTAGACTAGTTTGTAATATGTCAGAAAATGCCTTTGATAGACAAATATATATTGGAGGTATCGGCGCAAAACAGAGTATTTTTTAAATGCAGGAGGAGGTCGTTTTGACCCCCTGCTTAGGAACAGAAGGGTTAATTGTGCTCCAAGAAAAGTTCACACAAATTTTTGGTTTTTTATGCCTTTTCATTTTCAAGCCTATATGGGAGAGAGAGTACAGCAGATAGATAGTCAAGACACATATAACGGCGAATTAGGACAGCCAAAAAAACAATTATAATTCAGTGTCGACAGCATCGGTAGAAGGCAACAACAAATAGTTCTCCAGTGGCACTAAAAATAAATGCAAACTGTATGCACTGTTGGCACACTAAATATAAGAACGCAATTCAAACTCCACTACCTTTTGGCATGGACCGATCTATTGGGTGAACTTGTGAGGCAATTCTCTATAGAGTCGTGACCCGAACTATTGGCAGTCAAATCCATATTCAGATACAACTGGGGCAGTGAAAAAATCTTCAAGAAGCAACGCTAAAGACACAGCAAGTGAAAATGACACAGCTAGTTTGTTACATGCAATGGCAGGAAGTTGGTAAGGAGAGAATGTCACATAGTCAAACATACGACTAAGTCTGTTCAATATACCCTATGAGTATGACAACATCTTGACTAACTGAGGTACACCAACACTGCACATTAATATGCATAGTGCAGATCAGCAGATAACACACACAGAATAACACAGGGTGAGCCAAAAAAACCCTACTGTTTGCGAGCATTTTTTGATGGTTGTAGTCGAAAGCACTGCCATACGTCAAAAGTTTCGGAATTCTGTATAGATATAGCGTAAAACTTGCCTATCGAGTGCATACCAATATACTTTGCCTGATTTGCATAAATCGTCACAACCCCAGAAATTATGTTGAATTCGACAGCAACGTGTGGCGTAAACTCAATTTTCATTCATTGCACAGTGCAAAGACAACAATTATTAGTAAACATATTTAGTTCAGACAAAAATTCAACCAGCTTTCTGGCCCACCCTGGAGCTATTGACCAGACCGCATAGAAGAATATCAGAATATCATAGTTTGACGAAAGCTGTGCAATAAGAACAAACACAGACAAGTAAAGCTCTGCTAACGCAAACAGGAACGCTCAACAGCGGTGCACCGTCGTACGCTAGTGATGCGTAGACTTCATCCCTAAATCTCATCCATACAGCTTTTGGCTAGTTTCACAGAAGGCCCAGTAAAACAATGATTCACCAGATGGCGCCAGACGCCCTATGACTAAATATGTAGGTCCTAAGTCGACAATGCACACTCTGCATGTGCGAATGCACTTGAGGTGGACTCACGCTGTGCTTTGCCCAAAATTTCGAGTTAGAAGTTTGTTTTATTCAGCAGTTTGATTCCAAGTTCAAAAAGCCATTATCTTAGATCTGCAAGAAGCAGTAAAACTGTGTTCAGCTGTAATGCTAAATTCGTGGCTGAGTTTCTGTACATTACTGTCAGAACATTTATCTGAGAGCTCCCACAATTTTTGCCAAATGGAGCCGAATGGGGTTTGAATACAGCGCAGCAACCGAGTCACTAACGTGCAGTAAATGCAACGAAACAGATATTAGTGTCACAATAAGCAAAACTACTAAAAATTTAACGTTGCAGCAGAACATTTTCTAAGCAATATGACTGTCCAGTCATGCACTGAAGAATCATAATGATACAGATTTATACATATTTAAGTCAAAAACTAAGATATGTAGTGCTGCAGTGCACCAATAATACTAGTTTTCTCACCTCGGTAATTCACAAGGTAGTGCAGCAACACAGATAAGAGTGGTTAGATCTGTAGCAATAGTTTTATGCCAAATTTACTTGTAGACAAAACAAAAAACACCAACAAAAGAAATCAGACAATGTTTTGCATAGACAAAGACAAGAGCAACATATCTCTTTTCTGACTCACGGTGTATATATACTTATGCTTTGGTGATCTTTTGCTTCGCCCTGAGATAGTGCATGTGTGCTTAAAAATGAACAGTGCAACACACATACTTAGGCTCCAAAGAATTTTGCCGCCAAAATGTTATTTTTTGTTTATCAAAAGTGCAAATTTCATCAAAAATTTTGCCAAAAATCCTGAATTTTGCCATTTTTTCGCCATCCGAAATTGAGTGCTTCTGATCACAGCTAGGATGCAAAGGATTTTGCCGCCAGAATGCCATTTTTCATTAAACGTGCAAACTTCGTAAATTTCGCCAAAAATCAATATTTTCGTCACAATGACCAGTTTTCATCAGTTCTTTTTTTTCAAAAACGGAATCCTTTGGAGCCTACATAATTATACTAGAATATACAACAAAAACAGCATTTTCAGCAGCACCTTCTGCATCTGTACACAAGGGATAAGTTACAATAAGATATAACAACTAAGTGCAAAAACGACGTCAACAAACAAACGAAGCAGCGACAAAATAACATAAACGTCTTTGGCATTTCGACAATATTTCACAGAGCTTAACATAGCCTGTTCAACCCGGTTCGAACTATTTTGATGAAACATGACGTCTCAGCCCATAGGCCACCCTGGTCATGCAAACCTTGCTTAAGACTAGCTAGAAAGTGGTCTTAAGTCAGCATCAGTTAGTACTGAGATGGGTGACTGCATAAGGGTAGGTAAACCCAAGGATGTTCTTCAATTAATAGCCTGGACTGGCAGCCTATGGGCTAGCACTTAGTCAGACGATGGCACACTCTCGGCCTAAATCGGAAGACTCCATCCTGACGTGACCTAGGCTGTTGCATGGATTTACATATTCATTTCAGGCTGTTGTCTGCATACAGAAGTCATGTGATCACGGTAAACAGCAATTCAGTAACCACATGATAAATTGAAATAATCAAAGACCTATATAATTCAGAACAAAATTCAATACATAGGCCGAATATACGAGAATCAATAATTTAAACGTAGTCATTTGGCTAGTCACGTGACGACGAAACTGTGGGCGTTTCCACGGCCGAGCTGCTAGTGCAGGGTATTAATAGAACGTCCTAAGGTAAACCATCTTATCATTCACACAGCTCAACTCAGCCTGGCCATCCCTACACATCATTCAGAGATGTGTACAGTAGTGTGCCCGTGTGTTGAACAAGAAACCGGAATTTGGCATGAAGAAAAAAAACCACCCGTATGCAACATAACAAAGCACTCGGAAAGATCAAGCACGCACACACACAGACAGACATCTAGAAATGTATCAAACAACAGAACACGAATAGACGTGCAGAACCATCTAAACAAACGGCAATGAAAATCATCGCAAAGAACGGTGATGCACACAGTATATATATCGCTAAAAAAAAGCGCCGCGCCGTTTGTAGAAAAGAGTCGATGATACGGCGAACACTGAAAAGCACTGCATAGCTGACTGACTAGTGAGGGTAAACATGCCATGACGCAAACGAGTGACTGACGACTAACGCAAATATTTGACTACAAGCCGTATAACCAAAAGACTAGTTACCTATCTGCACCATAACCAGCTGCCTGCTGTATTGGTTAATGCAAGCACTGCTTTTTTCACTAGTGTAATGTCCGATGCACAAAGTGTTGCCAACTGGCATTTTAAAATACCAAATGAGTCTAAATTAACATTTTTAAAATACTTGGCTGTAAAAATTTAACTCAGCAGTTTGGGGCACTTTTTGGCAATATTCTTCAACTTCAGCAGCGACACTCAATTTTGACATCAAATTGGCAGTAACGAATGATTTTATCACAATCAGTGTTGTGGAAAATTTAGCATTTTTTGTCAGTGAAATACATTGCATCTGGTATCTTCAGCTAAAAGATTTGGCAACCTGATGCACTGGTGGAGTTTATCGATGAATAAAACAACGCAGTGTTCTTTGCATATTTCTACGTAGCTTCATTAACAAAACCCAACTAACTAAATTCTGCACGGAACAACAACTAGACCTTATAAAAACATAAAAACACTATTTAGCTACACATCACAAAAAGAGTTGAATTCAACAGACAAAAAATGACTGGTGGCAAGAGTGTGTCAAAACTTCTAATTCTCCATTTCTTCACTTGGTCACAGTGCCAAAAAAAGCCATTAACATAACACTACATGGTGGGCCGTAAAAAACGTGGCACTTTACTTTTGTTTATACCTTTGTCAATTATTGACCGATTTTCAAAATTCTTTCACTGGCACACTCTGCGGACAATTTGCAATAACGTGATTATTACATATCCCACCACACCGTAAATGCATCTCTACACTTCCTTGTGAAATATCAATGCAATAGGCATATATAACGATAACAAAAAACAAACATTTTGATAAAATTTTAAAAACACACTTCAGACCAACATTACAGTGAATGGTCTGCATGACACTAAACTGTGCGGGTCTAACTCAGTCTAGTGTCATACGGATCATTCATTGCAATGTTGGTCTAAAGTGTTGTTTTTTCATTTACCTAAATTTTTGTTATTATCGTTGGTTTTTGCTTACATTTATATTTCACAAGGTAATGTAGAAATGCGTTTACCATGGGGAGGGATATATAATAATCCCATTATAGCAAATTGTGTGTAGAGTTTGGCAGTCAAAAAATTTTGAAAATCGGTCAATAATTGGCGAAGATATAAACAAAAGTAAAGTGCCACATTTTTTATGGCCCACGGTGTAGTATAGTAAAGAATACACAACTGCAAAACGTTCCTTAGAGAAATGACATATGATCCATTTTACCAGCCAACATTTTAAGAATGGTTTAGCCATTGGATAAAATTCGTCGATAACATCAATGAACCAGCTAATTTTATCGTCTGCAGTTTTGCATGACATTGGCTTCACGAATATGCAATGGCAGATTGCAAAAATTACACAAAAACGATATAGATTCTATAACATAATTAACCAAATAAATACACAAAATGAATAAATAAACGAAATATTCTTATCTCCAATTTGAAAACAATTACTATAGCAAACTGGCAATGCAAGCAAAATATGTTAATCAATATAAAACGTTGGCCAATTTTATCATCGAGAATAGAACTTGTTCTATGTTAAATGATAAAATCAGACGACTTCTACAAATACACAACGTTTGTAAACTGATTTTGTCCCATAATTTTGTCGGCCAATAAAATCGACGGTATGTCATCCCCTAAACATAATTAGTATGTAAATTGCAGCCACGGTGGGATTTGATGTCATGATAACAGACCACTTTGGCTGGTGACAGACCTCACTGGAAACAATAATAAACACCTGAAGATATCATTAAAATAATCACTGTCACAGTGTCACTGTGTCTGCACTCTGCAACTAACCAGTAAGCCTCCAATATTTTTACAACTACCTATACTTTTTCACACAAATCTCTGACTTAAAGTCCAAGTCGCACAAAAAACGATATTGGCTAAATAGAATGTAATGCTAATTAATAATATGCTGATCAGTTGAAATAAAAACATTGCTTGACATCAATTTCAATAAAAATAATGTTGTGCACCAAAATAATGATGTCACGAAAAATGCTTTTATAGCAGCATGCGAGAAAGTTAACACACCATGAGCCGGCCGCAGCGTAGATGCAGCGCGCGCTCAGGGAGGTGAACTTGCTTGCATTCTGGAAGCGAAAGTCGGAATCTGTCAGTGATTGGTGTAGCGGAAAGGGCATACCATCGGCCTACTTTCGGTATGACAGTGACTTCTCAAAATGAAAGCGAAGTCTTTTCGCTCGGTACTGCGCTTCATCGATGCTGCTAGCATTCAAATTCTGTCAAACGCTACATTGATGCTAATAGTTGTTTGTGACGTCACACTTTCATCACATTTATCCATGTTAAACTTCAGTTTAGAGAATAATGATAACACTGGCAACAGAAAGATTGATAAACATCGACAAATTAACATCTGATGCCAATTAGCAATTTGGATTTTAAGTACATTACACCAATATAAATCAGAACTGATGCAGTACACAGCTATGAGAATGTTCTGGCCAGCATGCTTCAACCTAAAACTTCTGTGATGTGGAAAAATCTGATGAAACTGATAGCGATCTCGTGCAGACAGTGTAACCAAGACAAGTGGGCCAATAAAAAAAAAACAAGAGCTGCGTGACAGTACCAGCAGTAGCAACAGTATGAGCAGTCAAATACTACTACAAGCAGTTGATATGCAAAAAAAAGTAAGCATCGCACTTTCATTTTAAATGTGCAGTCTTTGTGATGTAAATCAAGTGACATGTTTTAGCAGGTGTCCCCCTTACCCCCAGAAATTATCGGCAGTCTGATTACATCCTGTCACCAGCCAACAGTGTCGTAGAACTGAATCATACGATATAGCGACAATAATCTTCCCTGACAAACTTCCGGCACCGAACACAACGGAGTGACTCGCATCACAGAAACAACAGCGGGCTTTCTCTGGGACTTTCCGAACTGTTCAGTGTCCACCGCCAGCTTCAGTAACAGCATCCAAAAGCTTGCCAGAATACTGGAAGCATAAATGGCGACCAGACGAGCTAGCAAATAGCTTCATAACAGCACACTGGCACACAAGTGGTGGCCACATTGAACTGTGTGTCTATAATCCAAAGATTTGATAGTCCGAAGGTTTATGGTGCAACAGTGATTTTCACTAACTCTATAAACCCTCACCCTTACCCTTAACCTAACCGTAACCGTAACACTAAAGCTGTGTTTTTCAACAGCTAATGAGGCGAGGCTGTTCACTGCTGACGTCACGTTCATTTACATATTCCATGCCAAACGACATTAAACAAACGTGTCTAATGCACAGAGATAATTAAATATTTTAATCCAGTTCAATGTTACAGACGATAAAAAACCATTAAACTAAATCTTATATACACAGTGTCCGGAAAAAAACATCCTTGACATTTTCGATTGTAACTTAAAGAAAGAAAGCATTAACAGATTTTAGTAATTTTCGATAGGAGTATTTCTGATACAACTGGCCATCAAATGACTGTTTAATTTCCCACCGCAACCAATGTCTGTTTCTGCACCATCTGGGGAAAAAACAACTAAATATTGTATTTTTGTCTAAAGGAGCATTATTACTTAATCAAAATAAGATACAAAGCACATCTTTTCACATTTCTGTCACCTGGACTGATAGTTCATCCAACTGTCCATTTTTCAACTTCCTTATACAGTAAGAAAATGTTTAAAGTGTCAGCCCATTACATG
>Ga0209454_1003003_pt1 | contig 11836 bp, 8 predicted proteins | sample WorMetHERISLAND1_2_FD_187400 | JGI IMG/M metagenome (GOLD analysis project Ga0209454, IMG submission 187400) | Marine gutless worms symbiont microbial communities from Max Planck institute for Marine Microbiology, Germany - Olavius geniculatus... | ecosystem: Host-associated > Annelida >...
GGATATGAACCAAATGGACTACCATATGTGGAGTGCAATGTTGGAAGCTTACCGCAAGCTTAAAACAAAGCCGAAGACAATCGCTTAACTCAAGCAAGCGCTTCAGGTTATCTGGTGCAACTTGCCACAGGGACCGATCGACAAATCTGTGAAAGACTTCTCAAAGCGGCTGAAGGCTTGTGTTGGAGCTGGCGGTGGACCCTTCGAACATTCACAGTGACAATGGAATTCTGGCATTTGATCATTAGTTAACTGTGTTGTTTCAACGATGTTATTAAATTGGCGTTAAAGCCAGAACATTTTTAAATGCTGAAAAATCGGTAGGCTGTCATGTTAAAAAGTCTATAACTTCGTCATTTTTTCACAGAATTAAATTTTATTCCGCAGTTGGATGTAGCTGGCTTCATCAAATAAATGTGTAAAATTTCAAATTAAAATTCTAAGCGGTTGCTGAGAAAACAGCGAAAAACTTTAGTGGGTTACTTTTTTGCCGCACCCTGTAGTTGCCACCAAAAATGGGGCAAAAAGTCTATAGGGTATTTAATCCGGCGCTGAACGGCTGAAAACAAAGACAGATTTTTAACACAGAACGCGGCATCTAATCACGGTGATTCAATCTCACACGTTTTCGCGGCATCAGAATGCTCACAATTTCCCACAAAGCAATTTGTTGTAATGACAGCGGGCGACGTGGTAAAGTGCGTATTTTTATTGCTAGTTTTAATGTTGCATATTTTACAGTAGCTTTAAATTATGGCGCCCTGCCCTGCGCTATGTTATGATGATGAAGATGATAATGACGAGGTATATATTTTGGACGCGCAGGCGATAGAAGAGCCGTTCCTGTTGGCGGTCAGGGAAACGCTCAATGTTCGTTTCAGTCGTCGTGTCGAAACGCTCTTCAAGAAGACGATTCGCTACATTTTGACGCTGATTGTCATCGGCTTCCAGCAGACACGTCGCCGCTCGTCACAATACGTCAGCTGTCACTCGTCATACGTCACACGTCAGACGTCGCCGCCCGTCACCCGCTCTGCAACCTGCCGGCGACACGTCATTTTCACCGTCGCTGTCAGCTCCCGTACTCAACATCAGACACAGTGTCACCAGTCCCAGCACTAGCACTAGCACTGCACCCTGATTGTCGAGTTTCGACTTCCCGCTACTCGATGTTCGATGCATCGTCGAGTCGCGAACATCGAGTACCGGTTTTTGAGCCAAAAATGTCGAATTGTGGTATTCGATTACGGTTACTTTTTAAGGTTACTGTATGAGGTTCGGGTTAGGTTTCGATTTACCGTTTCGAGTTAAAACTCAAAAATCGAAACTTTACTCGACAAATTTTAAACCTTCCTGATGAAGCATTGTTACTGACTCCACTTACTTTGACTTCTTGAAATCAGGCGGTGGTAGCATGTAAAATAGAGCATTTGCGAAAATGTTTATGACGTTAAGCATTTTAGACGTTCGCAAACTTTGTATTTTACGCGTGATTCGGGCTGATGTGACATCGTTTGCACTGGCTATGTACTGATCAGTTCTCGAACATGATTCTCATGAGATTTATGATAGGGCTACCCCATTCTTTGTTCTTATATATCGGCCATTTTCCGATTATTTCTGGTTAAACCGAATTTTAGCGCGCGTGCAAAACGGAAGATGTATTATACGCTATGTAGATAGATCCAGTTTGTGAATGTGTGCTAGTAAATTAGTTTGAGTCTGCACAATGTGCTGTAGCAATTATTATTGGGCGTCGTCAGCGTTGGAATTTTCACTTGAACAATATTGCCTCACGCGGCACCAGTCCGTTTACTTTGCGTGAGTTAACTTACAATTCTATATAATAGTTGACAGCTTCGAAGAGTTCAGAAGATATGCTTAATCTTAATGTGTTAATGTCTTACAGGAATACATGTGGACATGCACTAACAGCTTTTAAAAGTGCATTTTGGAGTAGGTTTAAAAATTGGGCGATAACACACAGAAGGCTACCACTGCTGCACGGCTATCACAATTTTTTTCTAGAACTAGGAAAGTGTAATTTGCCAAAAATTACTGAGAATAATTCACCCTATGTCAGTGGGCATGTAGATGTCTTCTTGGTGATGCTAAGCTGAGTTGCGCGGTTTAGCTGCAATTTGTAACCTAATTATATGGAGAATAGGTGGAACTTTCGTTCCTGGAAACTTTCGTTCTCAACATCAAAATTAGCCTGGAACTTTAGTTCCCTAACATTGATTATCAGGCCTATAATGTACACTACTTTTGATGCGTTTTTTTAATTACTGCTAGGGCGGGTACTTTGCTAGTGCAAGAGTTTGGGAGGGGCGGTAGTCGGTAAGCGGTCGTAACGTGCAGAGGGCGCCACTGATCCGCAGAGAATATGAAATTCATGGCCGGCCTTGAGGCTTTAGGCTGAGACGTGGAGAAGAAGCGACGGGGGAGGTCGGGGCAATCGAAGAAAACTGGACCGTTAAGTGTCCGTCATTCACCAGATGTCGCCATGAAGCTGAGCACTATACTGACAAACTTGACAAGAGTCAGCGGGGAAAGAAGACCCGGTAACTCAACCCCCGCCCTCAAGCTGCCCGTGGGGGCAGGTGGGAAGGGCAAGGTGGGGGGCACGTACCTAAGGCCCATGGACTCAAACGCCGCGGTTGGGGTTTGCGACCGTGCAACAGGGAAGTCAAAATTTTGGTAGGTGCCTAAGCTTTCCAAAGGCATTATCATTTTTTGCAAGTTGTACACTGATTCCCCAGATGGTAGCACCGATGCTGTCGCGCGTTACATGAGCTTTGCTAAGATTACTTGTTCCGCTTCTCATGCACGAAGTCGGAAATGCCAATCACTGTTGTGCAAAAATGGCGGAGTCACTCAGTCACGTAATGCTAAACGTAAATTGAGTGAACTGATGACGTTGGGTTACGTTAGCAGCAACGTCAGCAGCAGCAGCCGTCGACGGAATATTGGATTACTGGAATACTGAGGTCCAATTAGAAATCTGTATGCGGAGGACAACTGCGTTGGTCTCGCCGGAACATGACCTAATGATTGAGATTTGCTTTCGGAGGGAAAAGCAATGGCCGCGAAGCACTCAGCTTTAATAAGACCACCCACCCACGTGTGCTCTGCAGCCCCGCTACGGCGTTCAACACCTGAGATTCCAATCCAACCGCAATTAATGAACGAACACGACTAGGATGTGTTTCATGCATACGTTATTACTGCTGATATCTCGGCTATTTTTAGCGGGCATCAAATTGTTTTTTGTGCAGTGCAAAACTTATTAACAAGTCATTGCACTACCAGGATCTGAAAACGGCTTTTTACGCGTGTAAGCAGCTACTGCTTTCAGCGCGTCTTAACCATCGCAATTCGGTCTGTCCGTCTGTCTGTCCGTCTGTCCGTCCTTATGTCACACGGGTGGATCAGTCAAAAACGGTGCAAGCTAGGATCACCAAATTTTTACCGTCGGCTGCCTTGAAGACTCTAGTTTCAGGAACCGTAAAGCTTTTCCATAAATTCGAAGCGGGTCACCCCGAACGAGGGCGCTAAATGAGAGAGCGGTGGAACAAATGTGCGATTCTTAACCAATAAGTCGCTGTATCTCAATAACGGTGCGAGATAAGGCCTAGGTTACTATTAATCACTAATAGGAAGTCGTACACTGGCTCTCGATTGCCACCAAATTCAGTGACCTTGGATGACCTTGAACGCTAAAATAGGGGTTTTTATGGATTCTTTGGTGATTTCTGGCTGCGACACACATTTCAAGAGCGAATTGCGCCGAAACCAATTGAGATAGACATGGCCAAGGCGTAGTAAATTTTCAGCATTGAACGTAGATTTCAACGGTCCAAGTCTCGATTTTCTAGGCTCAAGAAAACCTGCGCACGAGGCATCAAAAACGGTACCCCCGTTAAGTCGCTATTTTTCCGATGTTGGCCAGTCGTGAAAACGGTTGCAAATAAGCATGGACCTGCTATAGGCTTTCGCGCGTCTCGTGAGCATCAGCTCAAATTTCTTGTTAGACGAAATTTACGTAATCATCACTTTGCCACCGCGTGTTGCGTGCGACAAACATGCTGTAGCTCACCGACTTTGTACCAGTTACACGTTTAATTTTTTCGTTCGATAGCTATAGGTTACTGATTTTCTGGGCAGTTTATTGGCTGCAATGCATCATTTCCGAGTTTGCTTTGCGATTTGTGGATCTTGGGAGCTGAGAAAAACTGCTTAGACTACTTCTGTTGTTATTGCCATTTGGCGAGTTTTGTATTTTAGATTACATCATTAGTGCCATTTTGGCGTTTTTGTCTTACATCTCTAAAAAGTCTTTTTAAAATTTACCTACATTTCTGATTAATCCTGCTGATGACAAAAAGAAAGAAAAGAACGAAAGTAAAAATAACGTAAGCGAGCGTAGACAAGAACAATGCCTGGTAAGAGTGGCCTGCAAATTGTACGTTGTAGAACTCCCTCATTTGTAGAGGCGACAAGTATCATTGCGAAATAACTAATAGGGTGTTTACACAATCCAGCAAACGTCCAGCATTAGCACGTGTATTTTGAATACGGTACATTTGCTGGAAGTTTACTTAACGTTTGCTGGATCGTGTGAACACCTCATAACACACGCACTAGGATTATTCTAAACAGCGTAGCAACAAGTTGCCGCTTGATTTTCGCCATAGTATCGGCCTCCGGCCTCCACTTTAGGCCCTTCGGGCCTCAACTCGGCCTGCGGCCTCGATCTCGGCATTATGGGCCCTCCAGTATGCGCTGCAGTGCTGATGATGCGTCACCATGGTGACGACGTCTATATGGCGACATCCTGCTCGTTTAATGATAAAAGACGGCCGCTGAGAGGCGCGAACTGCAAGGAAAGAGAAGAAGAAAGAAGTAGGTTATTGTGACGTCATGCCAAGGCGCCGCTGCATTGGCTCCGAGCTCAGTCGTAAGCCAGCCAATCGCAGTCCAAACTGAAACCTAGGCAGAATTAATATAATATAATAGACGGGTCTCAAATAGACTCCGGATCTCTTTAATACAAGCCGAAAAAAACAAAATAGCACTTAGAAGAATTCCGGAGAAAACAATATACGCTAGGAATACATTAGATTGGACACAGTCTAATTATTAAATATTTCCTGTTTGTAGTATTTGCACTTGCAGTGAATATCGACCTTTTGTCTATCTGTCGTACTGTTTGTAAGCTGAGATTTATTGGTTTAATTTATTTCCCTTAGTTTACAGGCTTTAAATGTCGCAGCGGTTTAGATCATTCACAAATCAGCATTTGAGATTTTGCCGAATGTTGTCGAATCTTATAGGCTAGCTGCCTGCACGGAAATTCTAACTTGCTGCTTTATAATTGATTGCCTATTGCCAATGAGCCGGTATCAGCATTCGAACGTCAAGCCAGTGGGCCTATCTTGAACGCCGTCTGAAGATGTATCATGTTGCCGAAAAATGCACGAGTTTATTTATCTCACATGTTACAACGATAACACGTTACATTTGAAGTTCTCTGGCGCCAATAATTATGTATCCAGATCCCAAACGGTTGTGTTCAGCATTTTTATGCTGCCAACGACACTGCACGGGTCTATCTATCGGTGGCCGGACATTCTTTCCCCCGGTCTTAACTCCCCCTTTCCATTGTTTTAGTCAGTGATAATTGCGGGACAGATTTCTTATCATCACGCCTGTCACAGCACAGGCGATACAGACGCTGTTCGTGCTGCTCTGTCGATCGTTTGCAGCGTTTGTTCAACGGTTGGCCCCGGGCGTCCTGGAGCATATCAGTTGCTGCCAGAACCTTGTTGCAGGCTTTGCAACAGGGTCCAGATCGACGGATGATTACGATCGACAAGACTCGCAAAAGAGTTATTCCAACCCTCGCACACATTGTTTGTGCGCTCCTGCTGCTGCAGCGTAGCCTCGTGCATGTTCCAGATGGACGACGGGTACAACGGTGGAGCTCGGCGTAGACGAAGGACCGTTGGCCTATTCCTCGTCGAAGCTGTTGAAGACCTCAGTGCGCCAGACACATAGGTGACTGAAATCAAAGTACGATAGCAAGTCTTCAAGTAATGCAGTGCATGCAGTGTTCTGGCACGTTCTGGCCTCATGTAAGTATTCAAAAGTCAGTAAACTTCAACTTCATTCTCTTGCAACCCGTCCATTTGCTTATTGTGAGATTTACTGAAAAGGCCATAACGTCACTCATGTCGCAGGTTTTTGTTAGAAGAACGATTGGAGGAACAATGGAAATCACTCGAAAAAAAACTTGGCCGACAGACTTTTATCGGATGATATTATCTGCGTATTACCTTTCTCCATGTGCTCTGCGTTAGATGGTAGAAGCAGCCGTAACACTTTATACTAACCCAAATAATTGTCGAGTCGTTCACACCTTCCCTTCTATCTGGATCGCATAACGATAGCTCCGTGGCGACACCTTGTGAATGATATAGATTTGTGTCGCAGCCTGAAATCGCCAAAAAATCCATAAAACCCCCTATTTTGGCGTCCAAGGTCATTCAAAGTCATTGAGTTCGGCGCCAATCGAAAGCCAGTGTACGACTTCCTATTTGTGATTAATAGTAACCTAAGCCTTATCTCGCATTGTTACCGAGATACAGCGACTTATTGACCCAAAATCACAAATTTTGCCCACCTCCCTCTCATTTAGCGCCCTCGTTCGGGGTGACTCCCTTCGAATTTATAAAAAAACTTTACGGTTCCTAAAACTAGAGTCTTCTGGGCAGCCGACGGCGAAGATTTGATGATCCTAGCTTGCGTCGTTTTTTGACTGATCCGTCCGTGTGACAGACAAACAGACGGACAGAATTGCGATGGCTAAGACGCGCTAAAAGCAGGAGCTGCTTTCGCGTGTAAAATGCTGCTGTATTTTTTGCGCTATTTGTCCGACACATACGGCTATTCCTCCGGCAACCGGGTGAACAGCCGCTGTAGTACACTATATATGGTAGGCCTATTGATAATGGTTCGTATTGATGTATGGCCAATATCCTAAGCATCAGTGTGCAGTGAGTGGTTGACATCTTGTTTGGCTGCTGCGTTGGTGGACAGTCTTTCGATACACCGTGAAGTCAGAGCGTGCATAAGCATTCATCGCGGTGATGTAGGAACTCCCAGCAGACTCGCCCTGGCGCCAGACACGTCAATCACTCGCCGTCAACAAGCAGTGCCGAGCATCAGATCAACTGTAAATCGTCGTCGCAGCTGGCATTGCATTCTCTCTGTCTTCCTTTTTCTCTTTTTTTCTCGATCGGTCGATCTACTATAGTGATCGATCACTGATCAACGTCGTATCGATTGACGGAAAAAACGTTTCAAGACGACTTGATTTTGCGACGTCGTGAAGTCGGCTTTTCTTCGATGTTCTTGATTACATCGTCTGACTCACCTACCGTCTTTCTTCGTCTCAACGCAGGTAATCACAGACCGCTGTTCATTCTTCTGAAATCAATGTAGGAAAATATTTTTAAAATGCGTATGTCACAAAATTTCGCACAGCTACAAAAGAGTGATCATTCGACATTGCGTGATTTTTATACGGCACAGCACGAACTATGTTATTTTGGTGGCTTGGACGACATTCTCGATCTCTTGTCTCATTGAGCGATCATCCATCAAATGTTTTCCGGCGTCTCTCTATAATAATCAGCGCTTCCACGGCTCCGCCGTTCACAAAACGTATAAGCCATTGGCTCGCCGAAAGACGGTATCGACTAGCGACAGCGACATCAATGAGAAAGCCGAATAGTGAAGACTGATTGAATTTCACTTAATGCCAAGAACCGTAAATTGTCGCTATTGTACAGTGTGAGTCATAAAATTTTACACCCTTAAACTTTATTGAACTTTATTTGTTAAAAACTAAAAATTTTAAAGCCATATTTTACACACATTTAGTGTTTAAATCTACACCAAATTACAAAATTTCATTCAGTTATTGTTAAATTTTGATAAACTTATGCCATTGCACGTTTAAGCAGAGAATTTTTCATTTTTTACAATGCATTTACAACAAAACACAAACTGTTGATATTTAACTACAAACAAATAATTAAAATGCGCAAATTGCTGAGATATTACAGTTACAAAAACAGCTAGGCATATTTAATCAAATTTTTAAAAAAAAATTTCATATCTGATGTTTAAAATGTGTATCACCGGCCAAAGACATGCATTCAGATGATATTGCGAAAGTCTGTGACAAGTCATTTTGTATCTGCTGCAGCGAAACTTTTAGCTCCACAATGGTTTTCGGCTTTAAGTTAAGTTTGTAAAATGTCTGCAGCATTTTACCCCACACATTAATAGTCAAGTGGTTAAAATCTGGTGAATCTGGTGGCCATTCATACTTTACAATGATGTCCGTACAGTGGGCTTTCAAGTAAAAATAAAAAATTCTCCGGGTGAGCGCATATAATATGGCATAAATTCATCAAATTTAACAATAATGGAATGAAACTTTGTAATTTGGTGTACATTTGAGTGCCAAATATGTGTGTAAAATATGGTTTTAAAATGTTCAGTCTTTGAAAAATAAAGTTTAAAAAAACTTTAGGGATGTAAAATGTTCTGACTCACACTGTATAGGCCTAACTGGTGTCTGTCGCGATGGCGTTAACAGCCGTCCGTGTCGTGATTACGTTTTGATGCCACAACGAACGCACAATTTGTAGGCTACTTATATACGCGTTGATCATGTGCAGGCAAAACTGCTGCGTCTTGCATTTCGAATCAAAGTCTGCTCGTTATAAACTCCCACACACGCCATCAGAATGCCTCTGCCGTGCAGTCGATTTTAATCCAGTGCTCAATGCAAGAAAATCCCACTGCGGGAAAACGTAGTTGGATCGCTCGCCGAATGCAGTCGATCGCAGACTGATTGAATTATATGCTTTAGCATGGCGTCGGCGTTAACGTATTTTCTAGGCACGTTGTTGTTGCTCGCTGTCTGCGGTCAGCTGATCGGACGAAAACGAGGCGACAAAGTCACTGGCAGTCAATGACGAATTTCCGACTCAAGTCTGTTTTACAACGTGACGAGTTGGAATGCCGCGGTTTCACACGTCGTGGTCGGACTATGTCGCCCGCCCGTCGTCCTTTTTTGTTCATGACTGATTGCCAGAGCTGTATCCTTGGCTTGTGTTGCAATGGTCCGTGGCTCGATGATGCGTGAAAACAATCTCGGTCTTAAAATTAATGTTGGCTTCAAACACTGGTCGCGGTAAAATGTTTCAGTTTATTATCTGTGTTTTGGCTAAAGCAAAACTAAAAAAACTAAGCCTCGGAAAAATGCTTATTGCGAAGTGAGACGCCTACACTGTGGTTTAATAATAATAATAACACTGACAATTTTCCAGTGCGCCCTGACATGCCAAATCAATTACAAGGACGCGGTTTAGTGTGAAGCTACAAAATTATATTTGATCATGTATGTCTAAACTTTTTCCAGATTTGCAACAGTATCTTTCGTCACGACATGACATGTCACCATTAGAGAATAGCAAAGCGTCATTAGGCCTACAATTCGTACGATACAATTCGTCCGTTTCTTGCGAACGATAAACTGGACAGTCTAGACTAGAGTGATTGATTGCCAATCACGCAGTGTGAATAATCTGAGCCCCCGTAGTCATAACGAGCTGACGACTGGTGGCAGGGCGTGTCGTCGTCATGGCGTATGTATGGTTTAGCAATCATTTTTCATCAACGACGCCATTAGATTTCTGACCAAATTGCTGCCAGACATTTGTCCCGCCGACTGAGTTGTCTGCTGGGTCGGTTTACGCAACGTCGCACGTGGTCATATTTCGTACTGCGAGCAGCTGTGGCACGGTAACGTATAGGCCTGTCATTATCATTGCATTCTGTCGTGAATAAAACACTTTTTAGGTTTTACGGTAGTTTTTTCTTCTTTAGTTTGTCAATAAAAACATTTATTAATTGCAATTTGTATTATACTGAGATGTTCGACTTCATCGCCGCCATTCTGAGACTGATTTTTATCACGGTATTTTTAAATTTTACGTGTATTCTTGATTATGTGTAGGTTCATAATTGTTCCGAATTGTCAACTACTATCACACGAATATTTGAATGCGAATACGAACAGTCGTTTGTTATGCAGCAATAGGTCGTAGTGGTTTCAGTCACGCTGCAATTTTGCATCTCAACACCAGGCAGCGGCTCGAAACTCAAAACATTTTGCTTTTGCCGTTGCTTTGTTTTAATTTTTTGGCGATTGACAAAACATTATTTAAATTGCCTGTTGCAGAAACTTAATACTACACATAAACGTTGCGAGCGAAAGTCAATTTCTTAAAGCGTCTAGTCGCTAACCCGCAGTTGTCAATACTTGCCGACACTTCGCGGTGTCAAGGAATAAAGAACAACGCCTTTGATATACTTATTATTTCACTATAACCGCAGGCTGGCTGTCGAATCAAGAAGACATCAGGTTGGCCTAACGAAAACTATTTCTAATGTTTGCGGTAGGCCTACACGTATTTTATTGACATGGTGGGCTTAATGCAAAAGTTACAGCACCTGAGGTCTGAACGGAAAATAACGCAGAAGTCACCAAATTTAACAAAAAGCCAAGGAGCAGCCATGCTAACGGAACCTATAAGTCATTCAGAAAGGTTGGATCGAGAGTTCGTAAGACGGTCGAGTGGACACAATCAGTGCATGGTAGAAGGATTATGGGACTAATAGGCTTTTAAACTGAGATGAAAGAATTTCGGTTGACAGATCGTAAAAATGGAAAGAATAAATACGCTGAATTGCGCGACGCGTTGGAATTAGTTAAAGGTCTTCATGATAGAGTGATAGACTATTAATTTTTGGACAACGCTGGCGATATTAATCGAAAGACGGACGGCTCGAAAGATTATATTATATGTAGGCTATGTGGAATATAGAGATGTGATAAAAATCTGTTTAGTCTTTTTGCATAAACAGTTTTAAAAAATTGTTGTTTAGTCGTGTAGATAATTTACAAAATTTTTAATTATACTTTATAACTTTTAAATCATGCGCTGTTCAAAGCTTAACACATACTCATTTATTGTACTGTATTGCACAGTTGTTTTTAAAGTCTAGTTAAAACAAGTTACGCATAACTAAACAAAAAAATTGAGCTAATGCTCACGAGACGCGCGAAAGCCTATAGCAATTCCGGTTCAGTAGTATAGCTGAAAATTGGGGTGTTCACGCTAAGTTAATATACAAATATCAAATTCTCTATCTGGATCGCATAACGATAGTTCCGTGGCGCCACCTTGTGAATGATATAGACTTGTTTCGCAACCCGAAATCGCCAAAAAACCATAAAAGCCCTTATTTTGGCGTTCAAGGTCATTCAAGGTCATTGAATTCGGCGCTAATCGAGAGCCGGTGTACGACTTCCTATTAGTGATTAATTGTGACCTAGGCCCTATCTCGCACCGTTACTGAGATACAGCGACTTATTGGCCATAAATCGCAAATTTTGCACACCCGTTCTCATTTAGCGCCCTCGTTCGGGGTGACCCCGTTCGAATTTATGGAAAAGCTTTATGGTTTCTGAAACTAGAGTCTTTCGGGCAGCCGACGGTGAAGATTTGGTGATCTTAGCTTGCACCGTTTTTGACTGATCCACCCGTGTGACAGACAAACGGACAGAATTGCGATGGCTAAGACGCGTTAAAAGCAGTAGCTGTTTTCGCGCGTAAAAACTATTAGCATGTTTTACGTTTTATGTTTTATCATACCCAGCCATTTTGACGCGACTTTTACGGGGGTACCGCTC
>Ga0209454_1003004_pt1 | contig 11835 bp, 9 predicted proteins | sample WorMetHERISLAND1_2_FD_187400 | JGI IMG/M metagenome (GOLD analysis project Ga0209454, IMG submission 187400) | Marine gutless worms symbiont microbial communities from Max Planck institute for Marine Microbiology, Germany - Olavius geniculatus... | ecosystem: Host-associated > Annelida >...
TCTGTTTATTTTAATGCATATTTCGGTTGATCTGCTTTCCCTAGGTAGTGCAGAAGCATACATTGGGTGAGGTGGAAAACTGAATGGTCATTTGATGGTAAGTTGTGTCAGGAATATTTGCGCCAAAAATTATTAAAATTTGATAATTTGTTTTCAAGATACAGTTGAAAATGTCGGGGATGTTTTTTTTGGGATGCAGTGTAGATCCAGGATAGAATTGAAAGATTCTTTACTATTGCCTCATAGGCTTAGCTTTCGCCGAGTATACCGTAGTGCTGTCAGCTGGCGAATACAGCAGAATAAAATGACATAGTCTCGGTGGAGGTTTGCACTCTCCAACTGCCATTCTAATTTCTGTTGTTGTTCGTCTCTGCTGCTGCTACCTGTGTATAGTAGTGACTGATTCGGTGTGCAGGTGGTAGAAGGCCGGACATGCGTGCAGTATATCTGCAGTCAGTGCGTAGTCCCAGTGCCGGTGGTTTGTTACAACGTGTGGCACGCTACAGAGCTCGTAGGAACTCGGCACGTTGGTGCAACGTCTTCTCACAACGTCCCGCTAACACTGACGATGACGACGATGATGAGGATGATGATTATGAAGAAGATAGCTTCTGCGTTAATGGCACAGAACCTGAAGGTGAACAGCGCCGAGTCTTTTATAAGTTATACAAATTCATCAGAATAACATCCTTTATTTGTTTATTTCCAGGATTAACTCAGTTTTCCATCCCTTTGGGCCTGGGTAAGTTGATTTAATTGAACTCAAAAGGTCAAAGGTCACTGTTACGTTTAGGATAACACAGTGCAGTGTATAGCTAGGGGAAGCTGGTGGATGGTTGCATATCATGTCCGCATGGGGCTGAAACTTTTGCTTCTCATATGACAGCAAAGCAACAACAAGTAATTGTCATTGTTAGGGCCGGCTTTATACAACTGTCGGCCCTGTTCCAACCGTGGACACCCACAGAATTTTCCAAGATGGGGGCAAAGCAGTTGAAGCACCGTAGGTGAGAATGAGACACCACAGGCAGTGATAGGGTGAGGAATGGATATGACGTATCTCATAGAGAATACTTTGGTGGTATCTGTAAAGTCATATCCAGATCTTGTGATTTGAACCATCAGCTGCAGTGATGTAGACCCGAGACCATGGTCTTGATTCTTGATTTTGTGACACTTTGAGGATATAAAAAAAACAAAGTATTGGTCTTGGTCTTGTTTTTGAGAAAAAAGCTTTGTTTACATCATTGATTTTCTTAGGCCTACAGATTCATTTTAGTTATAATGCCAAGCAGTTTAACCATGATTGGTTCTTTCATTGATCCAAACGTTGGTTCATTGCCTGTTTTATTGGTTGATTTGGTCATAATTGACTGATTAATATATTTGTTTGTTTTCTGTTGTGTTTGTCCGTAAAGGCTCAGAAGAAGATGACGTCATTGATGACGATGATGAGGCAAGCCATCACCAGGCTACTGATGCTGAGACGTCGTATACCAGACACCGGACGAGACTGCAGCGACGACGACAACAACTACAACAACAGCCACACCAGCGAGATGATGTTGCTAAGAAACGACAACAGCAACGGCGGCGACGCATTGTAGAAGTCATTGACAGTTCCACCGAAGAAGATCAAGACGATGTGGTGAACAACAATCATTTGCCACCAACTCCCACAGGAAAACCGGACCGAAATAACATTCCACATTCCTCGCTTGTTAGTACCAATGATGTGGCTCAAAAACAGACATTTCCTTCTTCCATCTCTAAGTGGGAAAATTCACCAGATTCCTTGGAATTTACCGACGGCTCAAGGCAGCCGAAGTTAATCAAATCGAGGCTGTCTAAGTCAGGAAAGAGGGCAGAAGCAGCACAGTCTGCAGATTGTACTAGGTTTGGTCGAACTGCCTTAATTGAATCAGTTCGGCCCAGTTTGGTGAATAGGTCAGATCAGTCCATCCCGCTGAAGACACTTTTTTGTGGCAAATCTGCAGAAAGCTTTTCAAAAGTAGGCAATTGCAATTCCGAGCAAACCAGTCACAGTGTTGTATTGTCGAATAATGCAGTTAGAGTAGCAAACAGTGCAGCACTTGCGAATGACATTGCAACATTTTCGCTGGCTTTCGATGACTTTCTGTCTAGTGAAGAAGACGAAGATTTCACCAACCAAGCTACCGAGTACACACAGGTCAAATTTCCAGAAGACTGGAGTCATTCTGTTGAAAAACCTAGCGGCAATTTACCGGATGTTGTCATTTCAAGCCAGGTGACTGGAACAGTTAAAGAGATTGTGTCAAAGGCTGGGTCGGATCAGAGCAGTTCTGCACCACAGCCTGGCAGTGTAACTGGGTCGGGTCAGGGTGGTTTAATTGGGTCGCAGCGACCCGGTTCAGAAGCGGCGAGACTTCGGGAAGAGCGGCTACAGCTGAGTCGGTTGAAGAAAGCGGAATTTCAGCGGAAATATCTGGCAAGCGGCACCACAGTGTTAACATCTGACCAGCATTGAGTTGTGAATGATTGCTTAGTGTACATGGCAGGTGTATGTGGGCAAATTTGTCACATATATGACCAAAAACAAAACACAAAAGCTACTTAGTGGATTTTAACGTTAATCGATTATTGATCAAAACTAGGGCTGGTCGTCACTGTCATATACACATTGCTAATGCTGGCAGCTTTTTTTCGTTTAAGTCTTTAATTTTTTGGCCAGGTCCCTCTTTTGTATGAAAGTGGACAAAAAGCTTTCAGCTTCTGGGAGCTTTGCCCTCTGACTTCTTTGATCTTCCCTTTGACCCCACAGGAGGTTCTGCCCCAGACCTACGTTATAGGCTCATGCGCCATCCATTCCTGCCATAATCTGCCCCCTCCACTTTGGCAAATTCTGGATCCACCACTGTTTAGCATAGCAGATATCTGCAAGATTGTTAAAAATAGGATCACATATGTGGAAATATGCACCGATATTTGGATTGTCGCAAAATTTTTCATGCACGTTGTGGGAAATGTTTGGTTGCTGCAATCACGTTTGTATCAAGAGTCGTACCTGCTTTCTAGTTGTACATATGTTAATCCGTGGTCTGGACTGGCACTTGAGTATTTTGCTTGTTTATAATATGAGATTGTTTATTTTGTGTAAGAAGACATATTTGTACATCGGTTTGTAGATGATTGTATGAAATTCATAGTTTTATACTGTTATAATATTACAGATGTGTGATTGTTAACAGTGTATTGCACAGTGGGCCACAATTGCTTCTGAAGATTCCAAAGACCATTTTTTAAATTGTACAGATGTGTTTTCCGATAGGGTATTAATGCGTCAGTGGTGCTGTGTGCAAGTCATTAGCAGCAGTGGCAGTACAGAGACTTTTAGTAGCTCATTATGTTGTTCCACACTTGGTAGCAGAGATGCTGCAAGTACCAAAGGCACAAGTACAAGTACAAGTCCTCAAAACTAGCTATCAAGTACAACCCAAGTACACGGAGTACAGGGAATTATCTAGCGCTGCTGCATTACCTGGGGAAAAAGAACGAACAAAATGTAGCATTTTATCAAAGACAGTATTATTACTTAATCAAAATCACACACAAAAAACACACTTTGTCTACATTTTCATTGCTTTGGCTAGCTTATCCAGCTGTCCATTTTTCAAATATCTACACAAAATGTCGGCCCATTACACAAACACAGAAATAGAGACATGTTCTTTATTTGTTGATAGCAGTGTCAATAATGTTTTGCTCCAGACCAATACAGACTTTACCAGTCACTTTTCATTAACAGCCCAGACACACTGCTACAAGGCAGTCAAACTTTGCAATTGATTGGCTGCTAGGAGCCACAAATCAGAAGAGATGATTATTAATTTAATTTTTTTTCTTGATTTCAACGCTTATTTTGCCTGATTGATTTTTCCAGTTAATGCAGAAGCAGAAGTTGAGTAAGGTTTTGATGACTAGTTATGTCAGAAGTATTCGTACCAAAAATTATAACAATTGGATCACTCTTCTGTTTTAATGCCCAACGCTGTACAACTAAAGCTGAGGGGTCCAACTAAATAGCAGCGATTGGCGAACACACATCACTAAGTAATTAAATTACCGGCTAGTAAAAGATTTCACTGCAATGTTGCTTTGCTTATGTTTATTTTTCCACAATTTTTTAAACTGTTTCGGGACTCAATCACAAGGCATGTTTAAATGTTAGAAAAAAAATAAAGTACTTGCCACATGTCATGTCGACAAGTACCTGACCCCTCAAGTACAAGTACAAGTACAAGTACCAAGCAGTACATCTGTGCTTGGTAGAGCAAATGATTAGATTAGCAGGAGTAGGCCCTAGTAGTACACAGACTTTGAGTAGTAGCTGGAATTCTTGTAGTTGTAGTAAGTAAGCAAGAATAGCAGTGCTGCTGTTTTGTTTACAGGTTATTTTCAGTGTGTTCAGTGCGGTCCCACTGGGATTTACTACGTGGCAGTCTTAATTGGCCACATTAAGTATCTTACCTGTCCGTCCAGCACAAGCTCTCAACTCAAAAACTGCGTCAAGGGCATAGGAAAACCAAACGTGTGAACGTTCCCCAGTCCTTAGAGCAGAAGTGACTACTGCTGTCATGCTGTGCCAATTTTCATTTTACAGTTCTCTTGTTAGGGTTTTAAATTCTGCAGTAACGTTGTGAGTTAGAAAATAGGCAGGGCATGAAGTAGCAATTTTCCAACAGACAGCTGCAAATTTCTGGCAGATAAGATTATGGGTGTGCTAAATTCCAGTTTTGCTCCTAACTTCCCCCAAAATCGAGGCTTCAGCCCCAAGTTGTGGTCACATGATGCTGTAACTTTCAACCGGCTGCATTTCGCCGTTGTCAGCTGTACCAAAGGTATCCTCGAAGTTGTGGCACCTGATGCTGTTACAACTGGCCCCCATGCATATTTGGATGACAATTTTTGGACAAAAACAAATATTTTTAACAATTTGCTGACAGCCAAAAATTTAGGGGAGAGGCAATTGCCCCATCTACCACGCCCTCTTCCCCCATCATGACGCCACTGATATCGTGTGTTTGTGTTGCTGTCGCAAAGTTTTTGAAGCTTGGGTTTTGGTTAGCTAGTTTGCATAGCTTCAGGCGGATGGCTGCATAATAAGTCAACACTTGTCCAATGTATTTTTCTATTTTCTGACTACATGCTGTCTGTGATAGAATTTGTGGAGTTGTATGTTGAAAGTTGTTGTGAATTAATTATTGTGCTTATAAGAACAGTTGAACTGCAAAACTTTTTCTTTGTACGAGATTGCAATCACTAGTTAACATGCAGATGGCACAGCATTGAAGCCAGACATTTTTCCACTGACATCACTGATGTAAGCCGGGTAACACTGAAACTTTGACACAAGGTGCACAAAACTGTCCAAAATTGTCCGAAACTGCTTAAACCGTCTTGGGCAGTTTTGGGCAGCGGCATATGCAGCTACCATGCAAGTTTGCAAGTTTTAGCACGCGTACAGACCGACGTAACTGTCTAATGGTTAGCGTGTGTCGGGCCCAATGATCGAAAGGTCGGGGATTACAATACGGGCCATTCCATTATCAGGTAACAACCTTGGACAAGTTGTTCACACACCATAGCCCGTCAGTGCGATGCCCCAGTTCGGGGGGGGCACTGCCGACTAATAGGGTGTTTACACGATCGAGCATACATCGAGCAAATATGACGCATGCATAAAGCATAGCCTATACGAAGCAAACATCGAGCTGGCTCAAGCAGGCCAATTGGAACCCCGCCCCTGGCTTAAATGTAGGCCTAGGCTTAGGCTCTTAGCCCACAGCTGATCACGTGTTATATAGGCCTTCCAATTACAACCCATCCGCCCTCCAAATTAGCATGCTAATTACCACAGAACGTCGAGCTAGCTGCTCGATGTTTGCTCGATCGTGTAAACACGCTATAATTGTCCAAATCCCAAAACTGAACGAAACTGAACTGACCAATGAGCGAGTTCAATTCAGTTCAGTTACGTCGCTCTGCACTCACCCCTACTATTACATGTAGACTGGACCTTAGGCAGATTTACTCAAGTACTAAACAGTGTGCTCAATAGCACAGCATTAGCAACATTGAAGCTATACAGGGTGGTCCAAAAAAACGGGGCCACTCTGTTATATAGCTTCTAACTTCAGAAATACTGCTTAGATATACACGATTTTTTGCAGAAATCAAGGTCGTTTCATTCTCAACACGAAAACATAAGTTATTGAAATTAATTATGTGCAACAGTGGCGCCAGTTTGCAGCCTCATCCAGTGAAAACTTGAAACTGTCGTAGGTTTATTGTTAGGCGCCCTATATTTGCGGTCTTACCTGGCCGTGTAGGAAATTAAGCTAGCTAACCTGCGATTCTAGGCATCTTTTAGCGATGCAGCCTAACTGTATATGTTGTGCTACTGCTTGAAAACCTGACTTCCAGCGCGTGAAGCCGTGCTTTACTTTGCAATTCGAGCGTGCGTAGGCATCGCGTGCACATGGATCTCGTCGTGAATTTTCAGCACGTGACTGATTGTGACATTCAGTGTATGTGTAATGATGAAAGAGAGAATATGTGTATAGTTGGCTGCAGATTGTGAGACGTAATCTGGATTTCGTAGTTTTGCGACGTTTTTGCACAACAAACCATACACACGTTGAACTTTTTAAAATCTTTTGCCGTGGCGTTTATTTGATCGTGATAGTCGTTGTGTTGAAGAATTGTCGTATATGCTAAGTTTTTGTGTATGCGTGTTATAATGGTGCATCGGAAATACAGCAACGGTCGAGAATAAAATGCAGTTCACGGCAAGCAAGCAGCGTGAGTACTAAACTTGCAACGAGCTTTTGATGCTAGGCTTAGAGTTAAGGTTAGAGCTAGGGTTAGAGGTGATAGATTGCGGTGATGTGGAAGTGCTATATGCCGTGTGTCGGTGCAGAGCGGCAGACGTCGAGCTGTGGTCACGACCAACGGCAGTTGCGCCAGCTTCGACCGCGACTGACGGCACTAGCTAGCGGACTACTTCATCGAGCTGGTAGGTCGACCACACAACCGCGACCAACGACTGACCTACCAGGGCCAGCTAAACAGGTGCGGCATACTCTAAGCGTATTGATAATGACAAAGACCAAAGTATATCGGTAAAGGCGTAATAGCTGATCTATGGTGTTGTGGTAGTTGTTGTCGCTGTAGTTTGACCCCTAATCTTTCTTTTCTCTGGGGGATCAGGGACCCCACGTAAGGCAATGTATCGTTAAACCCTACAAGTATATCTGCCAAATAGCATCTAAATCTGTTAAACGGTTTAAGCAGGGCGTACGAATGTGACAGTCGACAAACCACGACAGACAGCAAAATGTGTAGCTATAAGCGGAACGATTCCGCCGTAATAACTAAGACGACCACAGTTTTTTTTAGTTCTTTGCCGTACTTATTTCAAATCACATTGACCTTTTAACGGTTTTTTAATGAAATAAATGACGCTTAAAACAAGAAAACGTTTAAAACGCGTTTTTATAGGTAGAGCGTTTATAAACGTATGTAAGCTATCTGCTCATGCTTGCGTGTGATGTGTTAGTCGTTGCAGCCTATTGACAGTGACGACGAAGTTAGCAGCACGTCGACACGGCGTCACCAGTCGTCAGCGGTCTGGAGCCGACTGTCGCGGGTCACACGTCACAAGTCCGTTCAGTCTTCGTCGACGTCGTCGTCGCCAGCTCGTCGTGGCAACGGCAGTGTGCCGCGTTCAGCTGCAGCAGCAGCGCCGTCTACCGGTGTTGTCGTTACGATGAACCACTGCAGCGGACCCGACATAACTTCCGACTCACACGGTAGACTGCATCTCGACTACTCATCTTTGTCAGAAGTAGGTCTATCGATAGCTACAGCGGGGCCCGGGAAACCATTTTTGGGCGGCGCTTATGCAAATTAATAGAATGGTTTTGCCCCGGCCTGGAGAATTTTTGAATTCTGCCTCCGTAAATGGAATGGTGTACTTTTCTTGTCATTCTTGTTGCATTCCTCTGTTTTACTGTGCAGATCAAGATGGTCAGTTTATCCGTCAAACACAGCCTATTGTAAAATATTTTTGAGCGATGGCAGGGCCCCCAAATGTCGTGAGGCCTGAGGAAACTTTCCCGCCTTCCCCCATTCTTGTCCTAGTCAGAATATTCATCGTCGTTTCGTTTTTAGCCGACTGTACTTTAGTAAAGATCGAGGTGTTGTCATGGTTGTCGTGACTTGTGCTTTTACGTGTGGTCCTAGCAGTTTTTACTCAGGCCACGTTAAACATTTGTAATATAATGTAATGTTCGTTCGTCTGTCCGTCTGTCCGTCTGTCCGTCACGGATGTACTGTGGCTAAACGGTGCAAGATAGAGCCAAGGTTACTATTAATTACTAATAGGAAGTTGGATATTGGCTTTCAAAAAATGAAAATCATCGACCTTGGATGACCTTGAAGGTCAGTGACAATCAGTACTGTTGGCTATCCTAGCGACTACCGGGCTTCTTGTTGCTTCATGGCTCTGGCCGCTGCAGAAGTAACGTGTGTTAATGCGCTGTTTACAAGCCTCAACAGTCACAACATTGTTTTAGTTTACTTGACATTTTTACTTCTCGCGCGCTACGGTCACAATCTAATAACATTTCTTGTACATTCATGGCTTTCGTTATTTGCACTTTCTTTTAGCTACTCGTAGATACCTCGGCTTTATTCGCTAGTATTTTTATGTAATCAGGTTTGCCTTTGGTATGTAAACTTGTACTGTAGATATGTGTACTCAGCTATTGATAGCGACGCGACCGGTAGTCGAACTCACGCAACCGAGCCACCACACGTTATGATCGAACTGGCGTCTTATGTGTTGACGTGTGGTTAAGAAACTACGCACTGACTTGTCACTCGTGTATCACGTGTTGTTGGAATAGAATCGGCGTTGACGGAAGGTCGGAGTGCCGGTAGCGCGAAGCCGCCATGTTGTTCAAGCGACGACCACGTTGAAGACCGCTGCAAGTGCAACCATGTCACGGCACATCAGAAGCTCGGCGCTGACGCTGTGAGTCACGACGATGTCGGTGGTTTGACGACGCTTGAGACGGATCGGCGGAGGACTTCGTGTGAACAGTCAGAACTCATCACTACCAGTGATGGACTACCGTCACGTGATAACAACAGCACCAAACTAGCCGTTAGTATACCTACCAGCTTACTGCTGTCACAGTCCACGCAACTACACTTTTTGACTAAGACTTTCGCTGAGACTTTTGCTGAGCCTAAACTTTGGTCCAAGTATCTACTTAAGTCAAAAAGTGAAGTGATTTCGTTGAGCGAAAAACATGGTGACTAACACGGATAGTTTAGTAAATTAAAACAGTCTGGTACCAAAAATAAACGCCGTAATGGCTACACAATGACGTAACACGTTACGTAAGTACAGGGTGGTCCAAAAAAAACGGATACCCAGTTTAAGCAGAAATTTATGGCGCGTAAACGTGAAGTTTTTCCGCTCACCGCACCTTTATTGTGTGACCACATTACCTAGCAAAACAAACAATACTGCTAATATCAGTGTTCAGTGTTTTGTTTTATTGACTAAACTTATCTGTCGATATTAAAATGATGTGCGGCTGCTCAAGCTAAGTTGCAGTGCTCGATGTGTCCGCCGCCATTCTTGATAACAGGTTCAAGACGTCGACGCCATTCATTGATACTGTTATCAATGAAACGCTGTGAGAGTTTTTGCCACTCGGTGACTATCGCTCGCTTCAGTTCTTCCACCGTTTTGAACTGTCATTGGTGGTAGACTGGTTGCTGAAGAGCACCCCAAATAGCGTAATCCACGGAATTAAGATTAGGGCTATTTGGAGGCCACATGTGAGGTTCAATGACGTTGATGTGCTCTTTTTTCAGATAGTCCATTGTGGTCCGGGCGGTATGCGCTGGCGCTCTTTTGCTGGGTAATGTGGTTACACAATAAAGTTGCGGTGGGTGGAAGAACTTCACGTTTACGCGCCATAAATTTCTGCTTGTAACAGTAAAAGAATGCTTAAAATCGGTGCTGAATTACCGAAGTTATCCCAAAAATAAAACTGGGTATCCGTTTTTTGGACCACCCTGTACATGTACGTCATTTGCATGCGCGGTGCAATTAATTAGCAAGTCCAAGCGTAACTGGTTGATTTATTTTCTGTTAGGTTTACCGGTTTTCTGCCATTTTTAATCGTTTAGTTGAACTTTGGTCTAAGTACAGACTTAAGCGTTAAGCTTTAGCTTTGGCTCAGCGAATAGGCTCAGCGAAAGTCTAAGTCAAAAAGTGAAGTCGCCCACTGTGTCTGAAGAAACAGCCGCACTCCTGTGACATTTTCAAATGACTCTAACACTCCTGACAGATTTTTGCACAAAGAGTCGTCATGCAATAGGCTACTTAATGTCACTTGTTGCTTTGTGAAAAATATTAAGAACAGAGTACCAGCTGAGTTTTGCCTGTGGCACCCACAGCAGAAGCAACTGCACGACAATACTTTAACGTAACAACATTGGTCACGAAATTGTAAGTCGTACCGGCCCATAGCGTTCCACTTCAAGCCCTGAGTTGATACGTCTGATTCAGACGTTGACCTTGGGACCATTATGATCACAGTGACAGGAATAGGCTATATCATCAGCTTACTGTAAATATCGAGAGAGAATAGGCGACGTACGTCGTAAAGATAATGGTCCGGTCCGGGTATGTGGTATAGCGCTACTTGCACAACTTATGACCAGTATAGTCTTGGGGTTGGGTTATTGAAGGGGTCATGGAGACCTTTTTACGCGCAACAGCTGCTACTGCTGTAGCGCATCTTAGCCATCACAATTCTGTCCGTCCGTCCGTCTGTCTGTCTGTTTGTCTGTCTGTCTGTAGGTCCGTCCGTCACATGGGTGGATTAGTCAAAAACGGTGCAAGCTAGGATCACCAAATCTTCACCATTGGCTGCCTGGAAGACTCTAGTTTCAGGAACCGTAAAGCTTTTCCACGAACGAGGGCGCTATATGAAACGGGGTAGGGAAAATTTGCGATAAAAAGCCGATATGGCGTTGCCAGAGCGAGATAGTGACACCATCTGGTGAGTACAAGTAAAATACTATAGGGCCTACATAATAATGTAGCCGCAGGTCGTCCGGCACCATCATTCTGCTGACTGGGCCTTCTATGAAACTGAGCCAAAATCTGTACGGATGAGATCTACGGATGAAGTCTATGGATCACTAGCGTAAGACGGTGCACCGCTGTTGCGCGTTCATCTTTGCGTTAGCAGGGCTTTTCTTGTTTTCCCTACCAGATAAGGTCTATTGAGGTGCGTTGTAAGTTTTCTCAAAGAATCTTCGTTACTTGCAGCACTCATAATAACTTTTTAGGTACTGACGCTATAATGTGGCTAAATTTGGACAGAGGAAAACTACAGGGTGGTCCAAAAAAACGGATACCCAGTTTTTTTTGGGATAACTTCGGTAATTCAGCACCGATTTTAACCATTCTTTCACTGTTACAAGCAGAAATTTATGGCGCGTAAACGTGAAATTCTTCCGCCCACCGCACCTTTATTGTGTGACCACACTACCTAGCAAAACAAACACTACTGCTAATATCGGTGTTCAGTGTTTTGTTTTATTGACTAAACTTATCCGTCGATAGTATTAAAATAATGTGCGGCTACTCAAGCTAAGTTGCAGTGCTCGATGTGTCCGCCGCCATTCTTGATAACTGCAAATAAATAAGTAAGCTTAACTATTTTATGCTACGAAATTGATATCTGTATGTGTTGCCTGTTC
>Ga0209454_1003005_pt1 | contig 11833 bp, 7 predicted proteins | sample WorMetHERISLAND1_2_FD_187400 | JGI IMG/M metagenome (GOLD analysis project Ga0209454, IMG submission 187400) | Marine gutless worms symbiont microbial communities from Max Planck institute for Marine Microbiology, Germany - Olavius geniculatus... | ecosystem: Host-associated > Annelida >...
CTTTTAAACGTTTCAGTTTTTTTAGTTTATGTGTTAGATTAAACTAACAGTTTGTTTGTCAGTTTTTGAGTGCAAATTTTCCATTGTATTGTATTGTATTGTGTCGGATCTGTTGAAATTAGGTTGTTTGAAAATACAACAGAGGCCCATGGTTAGCTACAAAATAATGCTAATGTAGGCCTATGTAATACTCTTTACTCCCCCCTGTAGAATGTTCCTCGGAGGTGCTGTCATTCGCTACGTCGTTCATAGCAGAAACGTCTTCGGGGCTCGTTTAAAGCAGTTCGGCATGTTGGTGCTGGTAGCTCCCGTGGTGACCGGCAAGTGGTTTCACAACTGTGAACCAGCCGCAGCAAATGCTCGCTGCCGCCGCCGGCCAAATCGGTCCGTTGCGACACCCGGCACACAGAGGTCAGCAGCAGTGGCAGAATGTAGTCGCATTAAAAATTCCACGTCCAAGATTGTCGCTGATGAGTCGTGACCTAGACGGCGGTGTTTCGGCGACTTGATGAATATCGCACGTAAAACTCGCTGCTATTACGCCTCGGCAGCAGCAGTGAGCGTTCAGACAGGTGACGAGGCAAGCGACTGACGTCGTCATGATGTGATGGCGCTAGTTTCACACCTCCTGTATGATTCTGCTGCTGCTGCTGCTACAGCTAAGTGCTTGTGCGCCATGTGTCACGAAAGAACGGTCTCTCACAGCGCGTATATACAATGATCACCTGCAGCGCATCGGTTCAGTTGTCATGCAGAATGTCCAGTGGCCGATCAGTTTTGACACCAAGAATTGCGAGTCGTCGTTGTTTAGTAACCGGGCAAGTCCATCCACTGATCTAGTGCTGCTGCTGCTGCTGCTGCTGATGATGATGATGATGATGAAGCAAAACATTGCTGTCTGGAATCGCTCTGCTATCGTCGTCGCCGTGCCTCTCGGAGGCGGAGAAGTCAACGACGCGGACAGTTGGCGGACTGCGGTCATGCCACCACGTCGATACAGTCCGACTCCGAGTGTCATCCAGCCGTGCAGGCGACCTGGCTGGGAGAACGGTCGACGAGCCGGCGGGTGCCGGCAGTCGAAGGGCGACGGCAGCGTCCGGTGCGGTGGAAGCCACGGCAACGAGTGTCGCAGGTGACGCCGTCAGGTCGAGTCGTTGCAGTACGGCACGGACTCGCTGTTTCTCGCGACAGCGTCGTTCGAAGTCGAGACGCGAGTAACTGCGCATGAAACTCTTGAGCTCGTAGTCGCTGTGGCTGCGCCGTAGCGTCGACGCGGCGACCAGCATCGCGATACTGATGCCGTAGATGAGAATCACCGCTATCGAGAAGTACACTGCTCCTGCAAAACCACCATTATCAGCATCATCATCAAAACGATTCTTAGCACATATAGCAGGCTATGTCCTTTATCAGTACAGTAAGAACAGCACAAACAACGTATAATTAAACATATGGGTAGTACAACAAGAACGTTTTGCGTAGACCAAAGCGCCTTAAAGTCGTACTTCCACACAACGGACGGTACGGACACTGATCTATGCGAAAATCTTTTTCACGCGGTAAAATCATTTGCCCATTTTCACGATTGTTAGGCCTTGCCAATATTCGTCAAATAAAGTGTCAGGATGATTTGTGTGGGAATGTATCGATATTTTAATTTTTATCTATAGACACGGTGTAGTAGAGTCATGTATACAATCATGTATTTCTTTCGTCTCTGACAAATTAGCGACAAAGGTCACACAGTGACACTTGACCTTTGCTTAATCACATTTTTATGCGACCGTCCTAAATTGCGTTGCGAGTCTTATGCGTCAGTCCGTGATGTCCGTCTGTCTATATATCGGTCGGCTCTGTCCTTCCCGTTCGGCTTTTTAGGCAAAAACACTCAAGAAAGCGTAAAAAGTCAATGTTAATGTAAACGTACGCCAGGGCGGGAATAACTTAACGGCATTAAGGTGGCTTGGTAGCTCAGCGGTTAGGGCGTTGGATACGAGACAGAAAGGTCCACGGTTCAATTCTCGGCCGGTGCACAACCGGACAACAACTGTGGGCAAATTCTTCACACCTACTTGCCTGTGTACGTGCAAGTGTTTAGTGGCTAGTGTCGACTCGTAACTTTCAGGTTGCGGTTCGATTCTCACTGCTGTCATTAGCAAGCAACCTTGAGCAAGTTGCTAACTTATTCTGTGCTCAGGCCAACTCAGCCTCCTACCTTTCGTGGGATGGAAAATGAATAGTAGCTTACGGGCTTCGGGGTAAAGGTTTAGTGTGGCTGATTGGGGCGGTGGTATGTCTGCTAGCTGCAAACCGCGGGTCCATTAGGCGGGCAATGGATGGCCGTATACTGCGCTGCGGTATCATTAGCTCATGCCAATCAGCTGCCACTTCAAGATTGTAAAGCGCTTCTGGGCTTGAGTCTTGTGTCATGTAAGAAACGCTATAGCAAGTGCAGGACTTAACCTTTTAACCTGAAATTAAGGAAAGTTTTTGGCCTAAAATTCATTATATGCTGTAATCGACGCCGTCGACGGTTCTATAAGCAGTCTGAGACCGTGACGTCACAGCATTAAGAATGGCTACAACACCTGCAAGATTAAAACCAATGGTCAGAGTAGTTTGATTTTAGAGCTTCATTGCCATCCATTTCCACAACAACTTTGAAGATTATTTCCACACTTTTATAAACGAATGTGTCGTTTGAGTTAACTATAAAAGCTTTTGCTTCTATTCTCAACACACTTATTATTAATCAGTTTATTAATCATAGGCCAACCACTAATATCGCTCAGCCAGCATAGGCACAAAAAGAAAAAGGATTGAAATGACGCACAGACGCGTTTAAAAGACTTTAAGTCTTAAGAACCTGTAGCGTCATCGTCTTCGTGTACTGTCGTTGAAGGCACTGGGACGGGGGTGTTGAAGCCGGTGTCGTGGTTGATCGAAGCGTTCAACATCAAGAGGCCGAGACTGAGGCCGGGATTTAGTGCTCGACGCTGGTCGCCAGTCGCCGATGAGTCGCCGTCGCGGTAAGCAAACAGGCGTGCGGTCGTGTTCTCTCTCACTGCCACGTGGACCACGAAGTCTGGCGGACGACGTCGACGCCCGTCCAAGACAGCTGACGCTAAGCCATCGCTCATCCCGAGTCACTGACCGCACATCAACCGCAAATCAACTGCAGACCAGCTCATATCCCAGAAATTGATAATGTTAGTGACCGCAGATCAGTCTGTGGCACCTGAGATCACCGCAGATCACTGACTTAGACTGTTTCTGTGACTTGAAGTGATATGCGGTGTTTAGACAGACCTCGCATTATCGCTGATTCGATGACCGCGTTGTTAATAATTAGCATAACTTGCGTTGTCACCGCCGCAATGACAGCAAATTAGTAATAACATCAGTCATCAGTTGCGTCCATTTAATACCACATTATTAAATTAACGATATCGCTGGAACTGTCCATAAGTTGACGAAACGTTCCTGGTGAAAGAAATCAATATCACAGTGGCATGGCTATTACACGGCAAACGCTCTACGACGAAAACTATTAACCGTACCGTAGAATTGTCGGCGAGAAAACAAAATAGAAAAGATAAACTAAGAAACTACCGTGACGTGTTTAGTTCTCCGCTATAAGTCAATATTAAAACCTCAGAGTCTATACCTATTTGCACGTTGGGTAAACTGGCGACTGCATGCGCGAAAGATCTGCTGCTGCTGCTGCTGGCCAGTTCCGCAAGTGACGTCATTGATGTACGCTATAAACCGATGCGACAGTTTCGCATCTAACAGAAAACTGCGTCTTTGCCGGTTGTTTTCGTGCCAGTTGATGCTTCTGCTAAATTACAAATTAATCTAATCATTTCTTCGCCATTTATCATGTCTTTCATCCGCTGCTTCTTTTTACAAGAGTTTGGAACTTCGGGTTTCCATCAAAAAATAATGCCGTATTTCGTGATTTTTCGTCAATTGTCGCAGTTTATTGATAAGCTTAATCAGCATCTACTTGTGTTAAAGCACTGAATGTCACTGTTACACAAAACGGAGTCTTGCAGACAATTTCTATAAAATTATTAACTCATAATTGTCGTCATAAATGCAACCTAAGAAAGACGCCACGGAAAGCGGCGCAGATAAACTTCATGTCAACTGATTATTAGGTACGAGTATACACTGTGTCCCAAAAAGCATCCCCGACATTTTCGACTATAACTTGAAAACCAATTATTATATTTTGATAATTTTTGGTACGAATGTTTCTGATACAACTTGCCATCAAATGACTATTCAGTTTCCCACCTGACTTAACGTTTGTTTCTGCACTACCTGGGGAAAACACAACCAGCAAAATATCACTTTTTATCGAATGCGATAAGATTGCTTAATGAACATAACGCGTAAAAACACATTTTGTTCACATTTCTGACACTGTGGACGACAGTTAATCTAGCTGTCTATTTTTCAACTGCCTGCAGTAAAATTGCTTGAAGTGTTGGCCTACTACGCAAACACAGGCAAGGAGATGCTTTTTCCATTCACTGACAGCTGTATTGATAATGTTCTGCTTCGGACCAATCCAGCTGTACCAGTCGCTTCTTGACTTCACAAACATTCCCAAACTTCATCTGGTAAACACACTGCTGCATGACTGTCAAATCTTATAATAGACCGGCTGTTGGGCCCACAGTTTAAAATAAGTGCAATTTATTGACGTTTTTTTCGTTCATTTTAACAAGTATTATGTTTGGTCTGCTTTCACCAGGTAGTGCAAAAGCAGACGTTGGGTAAGATGAAAAACTAAAACATTTGTTTAATAGCCAGTTGTGTCGAAAATATTTTTGCCAAAAATTATTAAAATCTGCTAGTCTATTCAAGTTGCGATCGATAATGTTGGAGATGTTTTTTTAAATTTTCTGTTTTTTTCAACATATATTTCGTTTGATTTGCTTTCTCTAGGTAGTGCAGAAGCATACATTGGGTGAGATAAAAAATTAAACAATCATTTGGTGGTAAGTTGTGTCAAGAATATTCGTATTAAAAATTATAAAATATCTGATAATTGGTTTTCAAGTTACAGTCGAAAATGTCGGGGATGCTTTTTTGGACACAGTGTACTGTGGTCGTAGTTGCAAATGTTTTAAACGCTTGCAAAAAGTCGCCAAACTTTTCCGCACTGTTTAAAGATAAGCTGGTTTCATTTTGCGGACACTGGTGTCGGCTAAAAACCAAAACAAATAAAAGACTTCACGTTGGCAAAAACAAAAAAAACGTTACAGGGTAAGTCAAAAAAGTGTCACCCCTTTTGTATTTGACTTTTCTCCCTTGTTAGATACATTATATTTGCAATGTTTGTTTATTCGTGTATGATTTTTATTAATTGACATTGTTCTTTTTCTGCCGATGTAACAAAATACACCGTGTCCGGAAAAATAATTCCGAACATTATCGATTGTCACTTGAAGAAGGGGTATTTAATTTTAGTAATTTTTGGTACGAATATTTTTGGCACAACTGGCCATCAAATAACTGTTCAATATTTCATATTGTCTGCCTCTTCACCATTTAAGGAAAACAGAGCCCACGAAATATGAGTTGAAATGAACAGGAATACGTCAAAAAGCATCCGCAACATTATCGATTGTGACTTGAAACAGGATTCACAGATTTTAATAATTTTTGATGCAAACATTTTTGATACTACTTGCCATAAAATGACCGTTCTTGTATTCACCGCACCACATGTCTGCTTTTGCACTACCTGGGAAAATCCGAACAGGCGAAATAGGACAAAAATGCAATATTTCGTTGGTTTTGTTTCCCCAGGTAAAGCAAAAGCAAACAATGGGTGCGGTGGAAAATTAGACAGTTATTTGATCGCCAGTTGTGTCGAAAATATTGATGTCAAAAACTATAAAAATATGGTAGTTTTTCTTCAAGTTACAATCGAAAATGTCCGGGATGCTTTTTCCGGACACGGTGTATATTGTAATTTCGTCACGATAGTTGGATTAGCTAACGACGAACGCTGCATGTTTGATTCACAAGCTGCGAGTTCTGAAATACTACGAAAATGTTTTCAAATGAAGGAGCACGCGTGGGGAGATCTGTGACTACTGTAATTAATGACAAATGTTAAAGTTGTTCAAACAGTACAAATATCTGGTGCTTTGTATAGTTTCTAGCCTATGACATTATATTGACGTGGTTAAGGGGGGTCACTTTTTGGTCTACCTTGTAGTCTCGAGCTAGATATCGATTAGCTCTTGTACCCGTGCAGGGCGTCACTGCTTCCTTTAATTCGACAAGAGACGGAGCAACAGTCTGGAATGCCAATTAGGCTATGTTCTGACGGCCAGGGTTCCAGGACGATAGATTTAACAGCTAGTGACAAGGCAGTCACATCTTCACGAACAGTTCCCCAGCTGCTGCAGCTGAAATGTCGATAGAAACGTAGCCTAAAGTCTATTCAAGTTAGTGAGTGAGTCAGTTCTTTAACGGCACATCAGCACTTGCCTTGACTTGCCTTCGTTTACCTCATGTCTGGGTATCGGAGGGCACCGACACGGACACCAGGGATCTTCACACGCATCTGTCTTTTGCACGTTGAACGGAAATGCCCTGTGAAAGAATGTACTGCTAGCCAGTTGATTCGTCAAATCAATAAAACTGGTTACTTGCGTTTGTAATGGTTTTACCGTATTTAATAAGACTTCAGAGAAAGAACAAATTAAGGTTTATTGCGTTATTACGCTAGATTATTACAGTATAACGGTTGGCACATTAAAATTCGGCTACAGTACGCTACCAGATATTGTAACTTTATGGAATATCGACTGACTTTTATTGTTTTTCGCTCGCGCACACTCGGCAGAAAAAAAAGATACAAAAAGCTTCCGCAGAACGTAGAACGTTGACCCTTGCTTCCAGCTGGCCGTCGTTACGACATCAGAGTGTCTGAGAGTTAGCCAGACGGACAGACGAGGAGAAAGTGCCGGGACGGGAACAATAAAAACTCCGGCGCATGGGGGACCCAGCAGACGCCGTCCGTCAGTCATGTGTATAGGCCTACTACTCACGCCACATCGCGTCCAATGTAGTGGCGACGGCGTGCTTAACGAGCTAACGTATGCGCCGAACACGTGTTCACGTCGCCGAATCGCTGAATTTTCTTTACTACCAGCGTCAACATTGTAGAGAGAGGATTGTCGACAGCTTGTGTGAGCTCGGGATACGGGCGAAGTTTATCAGAGGCTGGGGGCTAACACCGCAGTGAACCGACGGCGACAGAACTGCAAGCCATAAGCTATGATGTGTATTCGTAAAGTGATTGCAATTAACCATTAGACATAAACAATCTTAGTTTCATCAGCTGATGCATAAAATCGGACTGGACTGTTGTTCTATTCGGATGACTGGTGCAGTGACGTATATTAAAATAAGACACGTATGCTACACCTGGAGTAGTCGTAGACCGACGTTATCATTCAGTGTGGTTTTGAAAGCATCACCTGCCATAAAATAATTAGTTCGTGTATGCTTATCTCGTCAATAATGAAACATTGCACCATTACATAGTGTTTGTGTTTCTGACGTATTAGTTGGTCGATTACTACTGCCAGTGGTGATGTTTTATTACAACCAATATGCACATACCTTGTATTTCTAGACTTAAAATTCAAGCTACACACTTGCTATAGAAGGGAGCATAATATGTGAGTTTTTGAACGTGGATATGTTGACTATTTTTTGTGTCACGATGTGCTACTCTTAGCTTACTCATACTTGTATTACGTCATTGTATTTTATCGTAAATCGCTAAAAAGCAAGTTCCTAGAAATTGAAAAACTGGAAGATGTTGATAAGTTATTTGCAAATTATTGATTTAGTGCATGAATGACATAACCGTTGTAATTAACGCTAATCGCCTTTTGATTAAAACCACCAGTAAGATCTTTTATACAATGTTCGATGCGTCAAATTTTTCGTTTCATTGTTCGTATTTTACTTACTTAATTTTACGAGTTCTTAATAACGAAACTGAGCACACAGCTTTATTCAGGTATACACAAATTATGTGCAAATTACGCAGTAAAATTTTTAGAAAATATTACTTATCTTTGGACTACTAAGTATAATAAAATATAAAACAAAACAAGTAATACATTTACCGCGATGTTACTTTATCAAACATTGCTACGAACACAACTGGAAAACACATGTACAGTCTTTAACTGAAAATATTTAGAGAAAAAAAGACCCTGTATTGCAACAGTGCACGTAACAGTGTGACAATATCATGATAACTGTTTTGACATAAGTTCACACACATTCATTAAAACGTTGTCATAAACAAATTTGAGACATGAAAATTACCCCTAAATTACCCAGTAAAACAACACGACATCGATTATAGTGAAAAAAACAATACTCGTTCTGTACAACAGTGCAGCTAGCATTCTGTAAGCTTGGCTATTTAAACTATCTGCACATTATTTACAAATAACAAGTTACATTCACTTCTCTGATGTTATTATGTGGTTTACAAGTGTGTCCACTGACTGAATCTGACTTTAATGCACTGGACTTGGTTTTCAATAGATGTTTCATCAAATTATTATATACAAATATAATGAATAGCTACGGCAAAAATATGACCAAAATATTGTAATTTTTATCTACCAAACAGCATCGTTGGTAAACGGCGCAAGAGATTTCTAATCCGCTTTCTGTTAGTCAGGTTTACTCAAGTTCTTTTCTTGTTTTCTTGTGTTACCATCTTATGGTAAATAGATTTTCAATAAAATAATAACATTTCCAGTACAGAAGGAAAGCATAACGTCAGTCACTGCTGCGATGCAGCTGCAGGTGTGTCGAGACACTGAATCAGACGGGCGACGGTGGCAGAGTCAAGGTTGCACAGGTCGAAGTCGAACGTGACGTCATTGACGCAATATCGTCCCGTCTCACCGATGATCTGGACGACTCGTCGAAGTGTCGCCGCGTCACTGGCTGTCGACAACTTGCGCTGCAGTCGCAGCAGATCGTCCACCGGTACACCGTTCGCCGCTCGTCGCATCCCGGGGTCGCGTGACGTCACTTCCGGCGCAGCACGGCACTGGCTGCTGGTGGTGGTGGTAAACGTTCGACTCACTTCCGGTCTAGACTGCGGCGGCTCGGCTGTAACGTCCGACTGACGCATGCAAGTCGTCGACACACGTGCCGTCGAGACATCTCCGGTCACGTGACCTGTGTTGACCCCGGTGGTCGTCGGCACGTCCGGTTGAAAGCGTTTCCTGTCGGGAGCAGCGTCACGATCGTCGTCGGCGATCGGCCGTTTCCTGGCGGCCTTGGTGACGAAGACGCCGGTCGACGGACTGAGGTTGTACGGAGGTGCGTCGTGGTAGGCACCGTAGAACTGCAGCAGCTGACCGGGTACCAGTTCATTTGGCAGGGGCGACGTGTCGTCTGATACCGTCGTCGCGGGTGACGAAGACTCTTTGACGACTGGTTGCACGTCGACGTTGACTGAACCTCGGTCGACTAACGGTGGTGCCGGCTGGTAAACGCTTGTCGGTGCTCGAACACTTGGCGGCACGGCAAACGGCAGTGCGGCCGGGAGACCGTGGTGAGACTGGAGAGCTAACGTCGACGTCGCTGCCGCCGCGGCAACGTTGTCGATAGTCCTGAACGCGCGGACAATGTCTGCTGGACGCACTCCGCTCATCTGCGTCGCACCGTGTTGCATGGACGCCAGCTTGGACAGCTCCACCCTGTCACCGACGTCCTCCTCGTCGTCGTCGTGGTTGCTCGACTGTCTTGTCGGCGCGCGGAACCTCACCCGAGCTCGTCTGACGCGACCCGGCGCCGCGCCGCACGTGGACGTGACAGCAGCGTCTGTGAGCTTGATCGGCGTCGACGTGAACAGTGGCTTGCCGAGCGACGACGACAGCGGCAGCGTCTCGTCGAAATCCTCGACGAACGGAGAAGACGCGACGGGAATCGGTTCGTCCAGAAACTCGCCACCCGAAAGTTTGTTGTCGACGCGTCCGACGTCGTTCGTCTCCGGACACTTCCAGTGAACGGTCTTGGCGGCGTGCTGCCGTAATGCGATCTCCGTGTCCGAGGGCGGTGCCGCCGCGTCGAACCCTGGGATCGGAAACGCTCCGTTTGGTTTCGTCGCATGTTCTGTCGTGTGGCTGTCGACTTGACGCTTGTCGGTCAACGTGCTGCGACGTTGTTCGGCCGTCTTACATCTTATAGCGTCGTCTGCCCGATCTCTGCGGCTGATCGCGTCCCAATCGTCCGACTGCAGAGTACCCTTCAGCGCGTTCCACACCGATAGCAGCTTGTCTTTGTCGAGATCCTTCAACCGGAAGTTGGGTGACGCCTTCTCCGCCGGCGGTTTCTTCTGAAAGTTGTTGTTGTCGTCCGACAGCACGACGTTGACAGGCAGCTCGGCCAGCTTATGTCGTTCGACAAGACAAGGTTCGACGAGCTTGTTCGTCGTCAGGTCGGACGCACGGAGCGGCTTTGACGTGGAGGTCACGTTGCGGACGGCGCTAGACGTCCAGATGTTGCGGTCCAGTCTGACGGCTGATGATAACGGCGACACGTTCTCCTTGTCGCAGACGAGCCGGTCTTGCATCTTGCTGCGCGGTCGAGGTAACTTGTTGGTCGTCGACGTGGTTTGCGCTGTGTGAACGACGGTGGACTTCGGCGGGTACTTGCGCGGTCGGCCGCGGCCACGTTTCACGATTTGCTCCGTTGCGGTGTTGTTGTTCTCGGTGGTCGGGTTGCTCAGCGTCAGTTGCTGAGCTCGCGGTGCAGATGTCATCTGGTCGTGGTTGAACGCTGGCATCAGTGCTAACGTCACGGCTCTCGACGGTTCAACACGGTGCGATGAGGACCCGTCACGGTGACGAGCAGTCAGCATATCCTGACGTGGCTGATTAACGGTAGTGGCTGACGAATAGGACTTGGTGCTCGGTTGTTGAACTCCTGGCTCCAACTTGGGTTGAAGCTTGGTCGCAGCTCGCTTGGCGTCTGTCGTCCAGCCACTGCCAACAACGATCACATCCTCCGAGTCCGTCGTTCTAGCGGTGGCGGCCACGTGTCTGTTTGGAACGTCGTCACGGACCGGCGACAGGCGGTGAGCAGCACTGAGCGCCACGCGGCAGTGCAGACGTCGCTGGAAGTAGGACAGTGGACGTCCTGCGGCACTGGGTTGATGACTCACTTCCGGCGCCGCACGGAACTCGTCGCTTCTCGGATAGACGTACTGTAAACAGCAAACAAATAACAATTATGTTACATCGCACGTGTCTAATGAAAGTTTCTTTTTTCGTGCATTATATAATTTGTATGTGTACTAGCTGACACTATCTGCTGCAGACAATGCAAAATTTAACATTTCAAACAATTAGTACGAAAAATTAACGTCAGCTTCCCGGTATCCACCAATATTCACAGAAGTGTAACTATAACGTTTGAGTTAAACTGTTACTGGACTGTCGATCGATTTGGTCAAATGTTCGTTATATTGCAAAAGACATTTTACGATTTGTATTTAATTCTATGCCCCACACGGATCGACTTAGTTATTAAGCCGGCGGAGAACGTGTCTCTAGGAAATTATCCAATATTTTATACATGTTAGCGAACTTGGCGCAAGTTGTTCCCTTCCCTCCCTTTACCCCTCTTTATCTTATATAAATGTACAAAACATAAGTTTATACACTTGTTAACGGCAACATTTAAGGACTTGTACATCGAAAACAGCAAAAATTACAAAAGGTGATATTGCCCGCATCACACTGACTGTGTGTCAACG
>Ga0209454_1003011_pt1 | contig 11829 bp, 10 predicted proteins | sample WorMetHERISLAND1_2_FD_187400 | JGI IMG/M metagenome (GOLD analysis project Ga0209454, IMG submission 187400) | Marine gutless worms symbiont microbial communities from Max Planck institute for Marine Microbiology, Germany - Olavius geniculatus... | ecosystem: Host-associated > Annelida >...
CTCACGGGACGCGCGAAAGCCTATAGCAGTTCCTGTTCGCAAACTGTCAGTCTATCTCCAGCCATTTTGTCGCGACTTTTACGGGGGTACCGCTCTTTGATGCCTTCGTGCGCAGGTTTCCTTGAACCTATAAAATCGAGACTTGGACCGTTGAAATCTACGTTCAATGCTGAAAATTGTCCATGTCTATCTCAATTGGTTTCGGCGCAATTCGCTCTTGCAATGTGTCTCGTGGCCTGAAGTCGCCAAAATCCATAAAAAAACCCTATTTTGGCGTTCAAGGTCATTCAAGGTGATTGAATTGGGCGCCAATCGAGAGCCAGTGTACGACTTCCCATTAGTGATTAATAGTAACCTAGACCCTATTTCGCACCGTTACTGAGATACAGCGACTTATTGACCAAAAATCGCACATTTTGCCCACCCCCTCTCATTTAGCGCCCTCGTTCGGGGTGACCCCCCTTCGAATTCATGAACAAGCTTTACGGTTCCTGAAACTAGCTTGGACCGTTTTTGCTTGATCCACCCGTGTGACAGACGGACAAACGGACAGACGGACGGACAGAATTGCGATGGCCACGACGCGCTGAAAGCAGTAGCTGCTTTCGCGCGTAAAAACTAATGATGGTCTTTAGTTAACATTTTTTTGGCTTGGAATTTTTCTTATAGGCTTTGTTCTATATTGGAAGATCAGTTCTTTTTTGCTGTGCGGGGTGCATTGTAGGCCTATCATTTTACTTGCATTTACTTATCATGTGTGACGCAATGTAGACGACTTTTGCAATATTGCCATTTACCACTGCAGACATTGTGATATGATGACGTTCGCTAACTGCTAGTTCAAAAGAGACTGAGATGTACTGGGCTTTCAAAGGTAGTTGAAGAGTTAAAATGTGGTTTCTCTCATCATACATTATACAACCGCGAGGTTAATTACAACTATGCTAATGATGGTTCATAAATTTTCGGCACACGCGTGACACGCGGGTTTCGAAAAAAATTGCAATAGGCCTACCAGAAACCCCCAAGCTTCCAGCCAAAGTTTTTGAAAGCTATCAACAACGACAGAAATCGTCGCCTTTCTGTCAGTTCGTTTGCTACAAACAGTGCTCTAGTCACGTAAAGTTCGCCAGTAGTAGGACCAAGCGAATAGAATTTAACCTAACTTCGGTATGGACGTTGCAGCTGAAACCAACGATAAACTGATTACGTGTCAAAATCTAACAGTCAAAGTCAAGAACAAGGTCGTTTTCGTATAACTTAAGGTCTGATGCAGAAAACTTGCGAAACTGCTGGAACCTGACAAAGTAGCAGAATATGCTATAAGGCGTATTCGACACCGAGGTCGGGTAAGGTGATTCAAGGTCGTAAAGTTGAAAACAATATCACAGCAAAGACAAATATTAGAGTGAGTTATTAGGCTTTAAGGTATTACTTATTGTAGTTTTTCCTTGGTTCTTTAGACTACACGACCTGCACAGTCTCGACTCAGCACTGCAGACCTAAAAACGATATTCTCTTCCTGCGTCTAACTCATACCTATTATCTCGTGAACGGCTGGAAATTAACAAAGTAACATAATAGGCTGTAGGCCTATAATTCTACACCAAGTCGGGTAAATTGCCGTGGTTTCAAGGTCGTGGAGTCAGTTAAGGTCACAGCAATTTCCGATAGGCTTATTTGAGCAAGTTGCTGAGCGTCAAACTATCAAGTTTTTCTCTTGGAGTGAAACGACGACGTTTTCTGTCCGTACGTCAAACTCAAATATCAAAACATGAAAACAGACGAAACGAAGACGCCAAATACATAATATGACTATTATATAATACGAGCACACAAAAACGAATAGTATACTTTTGCCAATCAATAATTACATAAATAGATAGCGTGCTATATATAAGCAATTACCCACCCTCAATAATCACTTTCACGACCACAGATATTAAGTGCAGCTTAAATTCATGTAAATGTACCACAGGCGACTGCATGGAATCAAGAAAAATCATGTAATCCCTTGGCATGGTGAAGGGGACATTTAAAACAAAAACGTCAATATAAACCTACACAAAATAGTCCATTACTGTGTTATATGCTCCCACCCAATATTGATTAATTCACTATCAGCAACTGCGACTTATGGGGTGTTTACACAATCCAGCAAACTTCCAGCAAATATATTCAAAATGCACGTGCTAATGCTGGACGTTTGCTGGAAGTTCGCTGGATCGTGTTAACACCCTATTACATTCTGCTAGACTAAGGTGGCAGCCCACAGACACACCGTACAGAAAATGCACGTGTATGCCACGGGAACAGAGCCTCACGCCACAACCAAACACTTCCAACAACAATCTTCTACATACGTCACATGAGAACTCTGGCAATGCGTTTACAAAAGATAATAATGGTAACTTATGGACCACAATGAATGTAACGTAGAATGCGAGTATAGTAGTGATATGTGATAATGAGTGAATAAGTGAGTAGGGTTCAACGTCCCACCCGACACAGTATAGGTCATTTCGGGGACGGCCTTTCCAGGCAGAATGCACACAAGCACGTAATAACAGAACAGTAAGTTTAACCTTTACAATTAAGAAACAGAAAGTTTAACCTTTACAGAAACACAAAACACTAAAATGGGCTAAACCAAAATTATAAGAACATTATACGCGTGCATATGTAATTAACAATAATGGTAGTACTAAGAATCTTCCTGTTATCCTCCAGACAGTCATCAATGATATGTAATGATGGTAGCATATCAAGATGATCACATCAAACTCAGTCTAATTACACACATCAACTCTAGAGCTGTTGTCCAAACAAAAACAGCATACACTTCAGTTTAGATAGTTCAGTCTCGAATACTTGGCAGTATCACACAATCTGGAAACTATAGAAGCTGGTAATGACAAACCAAATAACATCGTAATTGCAGTTTTTTTTCAAAAATTAACTATTAATACCAACTCCTCTAATGGCAGTAACTCCTTCGGGAGTATATTTGCTTAGAAGAATAAAATATTACTGAGTTAATATGTAGACAAACACTGACATTGTTTTTAAATCTAAATGACACAATTAAAAGCAGTCGAAAGTCATGCCAAAAACCAAAAAAACCGTTACAATCGCAGCAGCATCAAAGTACCTTTGTCTGAAAATGATTCGCTTAATATGCTAACTGTCAAGAGTTTATTATTAAACCTAAAACTTCCGATTATGAACGACATATTAAGTACAGTAACAAAAGTGGGTGAGTGAGTAGGTTTAACGTCCCATCCAACACATGGGACGGTCTTTCCAGGCAATGCGCATACACATAACAATGGAACAGAAAAAAAACAGAACAAAAACAACTGTAACAGATGCAAGCAGTAATTGTCGGCATCTGAACCACACAAATACAAAATATTTCACATACTGGATATGAAATCAGTAACATGCAGCGAGATACGGACTGCAACTCAGTTAGGAACGAGTTACAACATTCACGCTCAGAGATTAACCTATGCAACACGAAGCACAAAATCTTTCGAAAGCAATTCTCACTAGCTAAGTTCACAGTAACACAAATATTGACGAAATGATGACTCGGGTAAAGAGGGGAGGGGTGAGTGAGCAGGGACACAATGTAGGTCATTTTAGGGACAGCCTTTTTCAGGCAAAATGCACACAAACACACAGTAATTAAAACGTTAAGTTTAACCTTTACGATAAAGAAACAGAAAATCTCAACAGTAGTCTCATGTCCATCACATGCATATCCATAATTCCATTTGCACATGCATATTATTTTATTCACATCAAATACTAAAATAATCTATAATTGGTGTACATGATTCATCATAATCAGAAAACGGATATTCAAATCAAAAAATCAAACAGCTGAAATCAAGACCGCAACAAAACAGAATATTCACAAACAATGTAATCTACATAACCAAGCACGATACTTTGCGGTATGTTACAAGCAGTTTCTAGCAGTGACTGCTGCATTGTACAGCACCAGCTGTCTTCTTCAAAGATAGAGTAAGTAAGTGAGTAGGCTTTAAAGTTCCGCTCGACACAGTCAGGCCTCGGCCATTTCAAGGATGGCTTTTTCAGGCAATGCACATACACATAATAACGGAACGAAAAGTTTAATGTTTAACCTTTACAAAAAAAACCTGCTATAGAACATGAACCACAAAAATGACCTAAACCTATAATTGTAACAACTGTCAGTGTAACAACATTATCAGTGTGCATATGTAACAGCAATGGCACTCGATTACAAAGTGTAAGATGGACATCACTGTGCCAAAGAGCAGGAAAGAAAATAACGACGTTTTTTCCTATGTTTAAAGTCCGCAGTTCTCTGCTGGTTCTACTTAATCACCGAACAATTTGAACAACATCTGGCAATCGACAGGCAAGCAGAAAATAAACTAATCGTTCATATCTGTTATTCAAATGTTTATGTACATGTACATCTAATTACAGCCATTATTTTTAATTCAATAAATAAACTGAATTTGATGATGTTGAAGACAGAATTTACAATCAACTCAGTGGCAGAGAGCACCGGATTGACGACGAGACAGGTGACAATAATGTAAACAAGACAGGTGACAATGGAGAAACGCCAGTAACACTATAACAGCCAATCTCAGTCCTGACAATGCAACTCAATGACAGATATTCAGCCAAGACCATCACAGCATATTGCTGCTACATGTGCATCGGTTACAAATTACAGCTTCTGTATCACAGCTAGTCAACGGTGCTGAGGTTAACTGAAGGCTAACAGCAGAGTTGACAAGTTAACATCTTTAGCCGCTGGAATTACGAAACGTTTGTCTTTACCTAAGCTTAGGCTGGACTCCAAACCTCCTATTTTACAGGCTGCATTATGTTGATGATTTTCGTCAACAATTTCGAAGTTCCGAAAACACGCATCAGTTATCCACCAAGTCACCACTGCAGGAAAAAAAACTAAAAGCCACCCAGCAATGTCACAGCAACCGTAAACAGTTTAAAGGCAAAGATGCACGAAAAAACAATATTAGCTAAATAGGTGTAGAATGTAACACTAATTAGTAATACGCTGAGCGGCTAAAATAAAAACATCGCTTTGAAGTAATTTCGTTTATCTGGTCACTATTAGAGGCGTGCGATTTGTAAAATTAACAGTGTGCTGGAATATTGTGGTTTTATAGCGGGTTTAACTGTTGATGAAAAATTTGGCCTTTTTTGAGACTATTTGACTGTAAGTTAAGCTACATTTGACCTCAAGGCAATAAAGCTAGTTAGCAACCTTCCTGCAGATGACGTCACATTTCCAATAATGGCGAAACCATGAAAAGAGAAAATTGAGTACATTGTACCTTATTTTTAAGGTATTAAGATGCATTAGCAACCAGAAAGTTAATGAATATTGATAATTAGCATTTGATAAAGCCAACTAGCGCTTTATAATAGTTATGTAAACTGGTGCGACTTGGTCTTTAAGTTCTTCAAATACAATATGACAAGTATAACACAGGCCAATTTGATAGAGCCAATTAAAATACTGTGTCATATAATACTTAGAACTCAAAACTTGACAGACCGATGTTAATTGGAAACTATTAAACTTCAGTAGCATCAAACTTGTCAGATCTATAATGTATACAAACCAGAATTTAAAACATGAAAGACTTCATAATGTGTACAGGGTGTGGCAAAAAAAGTAGCCCCCAAAAGTTTTTCGCTATTTTCTCAGCAACCATTTGGGATTTTAATATGAAATTTTACTGCTTTATTTAATGAAACCTTCTACATCTAATTGAGAAATAAAATGTGATTCTGTTGAAAAACGACAAAGTTATAAATTTTTTAACATGACCGCCTACCGATTTTTCAGCATTGAAAAAATGTTCAAGCTACAACACTAGTTCAATAACATCGTTGAAACAACACAGTTAACTAATGATCAGATGCCAGAATTCCATTGTCACTGTAAATGTTCAAAGTGTCCACTGCCAGCTCCAGGCTCCAACACGAGCCTTCAGTCACTTAATTTGAGAAGTCTTTCACAGTCTTGTCGATTGGTCCTTGTGGTAGGTTGCTCCAGATAACCTGAAGCGATTCCTTGAGTTCAGCGACTGTTTTCGGCTTTGTTTTAAGCTTGCGGTAAGCTTCCAACACTGCACCCCACACGTGATAGTCCACTGGGTTTATATTCGGTGAATTTGGCTGTCACGGTTTATTTTGGATAAAATCTGGACAGTTGGCCCAGTGCCAGTTCTGTGCACTGCACGCTGTGTGTGCTGGCATGCCGACCTGTTGGAAGATGAATCCAGTGGGGAGCTGGCGATTGCTTTAAGAGAACGATAACTTAGTGATAATTTATAAACAAAACAAATTACTGTTTATTAAAAAGTCACTGTGATGTCATGGACAGTAACATGGTAACCGGCTTTGGGATATTATATAGCATTTGTAGCCTAAACAATTTTAATGCTGAAAAATCGGCAGTCAGTCATTTTAAAAAGTACACAACTTCATCATTTTTCAACAGAATCACATTTCCCTTGGCAATTAGACGTAGAACGTTTCAGTCAATAAATCTGCAAAATTTCAAATTAAAATTCCAAACGGTTGCTGGGAAAACAGCGAAAAACTTTAGGGGGCTACTTTTTTCTGCCGTACCATGTAAGTGATCACTGGACCAATGGTCGTACTCAACTCGTGCTTCAAATACATCAAAAGACTCCCTGATTCAGGTTGGTGGTCATCTAACAAGAGCATGACAGCAAAAGCATGAAGACTGCTGTCTTGGCTCAAAGCACATGGAACAGATTTAGTCCGTGCATAACAACGTAAACGCACAGACTATACGGCTGTAAATCAAACCAAGTTGCCCATCACTAAAATTATGAAGACTAACTTGATAGCAGCAGTCTATAAATACAGGGTGTGGCATTAAAGACAATAAACGGGCAAACATCAACAGTCAAACAAAAGCTACACAGAACTTTGCAAAAAGATGATATTTTTACAATATTTAATAATTTGATACACTATGTGCTTTTCACTCAACAACAGCCAACTTCATCAGTCTAAATGTCATTTCTCCAAACAGATTCCTTTAAGACAGATAGAACAATCACTTTTACGTTTAAACAAATAAAAACATGAAACAAAGAACCATTTTCACGCCACACCGTGCAGACAGTCACCTTGGCAAAAACCAAACGACATGAAGACTCTAAAGCTGTTTGCATTACCGGAATGTCACAAAAATGTCAACAACCGGCAAACTGGAGGCAACACAAGACACCTACTTACTCACAGATGCTGAAGGACGGCACTAGAGGTCACGAAAGTGTTTCGGGTCTTCCCGATAACTGTCAGGGATAACAAAGAGATGCGAGTCGGCCTGCTTCCAGTCAAACTCTTGAAATGTCACTTTTGCTGTCACCGTCGGAAAGACTGGAATTTCTGCAAGCAAAGCACAGAAAAACAATACTGTAAACTGGTAACAGAAAGATAATCAGGCGAATAAAAGCATTCTAGCATTCACTAACAGTAAATTGGTTAATCAAATTGTCTGCAGAATGTGCAGATAAAGAATTTTGAAAATCAGCCAATAATTGGCAAAAATATAGAAATAAGTAATGTGCCACGTTTTTTATGAAACACCCTGTATATCCCACCATACCTTAAATGCATCTCCACACTACATTGTCAGATTTAAATGTAAAAAAACGAATGATAATAACAAATATTTAAGTAAATGAAAATGATCACTTCATTGTAGATTCACGTTTTTTTGGCCCACCCTGTAACAGCAATATGATATGAATCACAAAGCAGTACCTATTTTGACGGGGAAACCAGGTGGCAGTTGTTGCTGCAAAAATTTGCGTAGTTTATTAAACTGTTTGAATGGAGCGATGGCCTCCAGAACGTTCAGCAGCCTATGCATAGAAATTACAACAGAGTCCATTAAAGAAAATTTAAAAAAAAAACTAAGCAATATTGCCATACGTAATTATCATGACCAACACAACAAAAATGCACTACACTTCATTCTACAGAAATACTGCTAACATATCATTCTAATAGCGTATTTCGAGAAAATTTTCTAATACAAAAATCACAACGACAGAATAAACTTTCTAAGAACAAGAAAAGCCCAGAGGAACGCGCGACAGCGATGCATGTGTGAAGGCCTGGTGAGAACAAAATCTAAGCTCACAACGATGTTTCATTTAGATTCGACAGCGGATGATGCCTAGCGCCATATCCAGTGCATGAATTCCAACAATGGCTGAAAATCGCAAATTTTTCCTACCCCCTCTCATTTAGTGCCCTCGTTCGGGGTGACCCCCTTCAAATTTATGGAACAGCTTTATGGTTCCTGAAACTAGAGCCTTCCAGGCAGCCGATGGTGAAGATTTGGTGATTCTGGCTTGCACCGTTTTTGACTGATCCACACATGTGACAGACGGACAGACAGATGGACGGGCAGCATTGCGCTGGCTAATACGCACTACAGCAGTATACAGCAGTACCTGCTGTCGCGCGTAACAAAATTATCCAATAGAACAAACAGGATAGATTTTCTTATCCAAAAAAAACACAAAAACAGAATAAACTTCAATCGATTAAACAACTACACAAAAAAATCTAGCATTAGCAGTTACACGACATCATAGACATATACTCCAAACACATGAGTAAAGCGTACAGAGTTTAACACACTGTTGTGAATGCAAAGGCTGAAATACCTTTTTTTTCCAAACACAGTCGACTCCTGGACCAGAGGACAAGTTATTTACCTATATACACATTAAGTGACTTAGTCAAGGCTATTTTCTGCCCAGTGCTAAATATTTTACATGTAGCTGCAATACAGTCAAACTGCAAAACTTACATTTCCATGCTGAGCGGGAAGTCTTCACTCTAAAAGTCAACCAAACACACATTGGCATCGAAAATTTCAATGCAATAAAAACATATGCTAACAACCGAAAATAATGTAGTTAATCTGGATAACCAATCAAAAGATCATTTAAACAAAGTTAAGAGTGGAGTTAGTGCACTAAGTTAACAAAAACAAAATGCACAGTTAACAGTTAACAAAATGCACTAAAAACTGAAATAACTAACTTTCAAAATGACTGAGAACATTAAAACACAAAAGTTGTCTACCTATCTGCACAATCATATTGAGCTAAGTGACGTAAATAGGCCTATGTGCTATCTTCCGTCTGATTTTAATAAGTTTTGGCACACAACATAATAAGAAAACTTGACGTAAATGACTATAGTTTTGCCCACTTCACCTTAATACCGTTGCTACACTACCTTGTAAATTAACAAACACAATTCAGTCTAAATTGCACTTCAAATACAAATCTGTACAAGAAATATTTTTATAATATTACTCCTTGCACGCATCATTTTCTTTTTTATTCTTATAAGAGCTTTTTTGTTTCTTTGGGCTCGTATTAGAGGCCCAGCGTCTAATTGAGACCCATTTAATATTATACTAATAGCGACTGGTGTCGAGGTCGTTATTGGAAATTGTCACCTTGAAGTTCATACAATATTGCCCGATTTTATTAACTGAGAGGAAAAAATTTCCAATAATGGTCGATGACGCTAGTTGCCATTTGTCTTGTTATACCTCAACGCATGCGTCTATCTAACACCATTACGGAGATATGGCACCTCAAAAATAACGGAGTCACAACCTTGACCTTTTGGGGTCACGCAACGTCATCGGTCACGCGACTATTCGACTCTCAGGGGTCGACTTCCTATGGGTGGTCCATAGTGACCACGCATCTATCTGGCACCATTATGGGGATATCGCCGTTTGAAGTTCTTCCAGGAAGGCTCTTTCAGGAACAGAGGTCGGTCGTTGGTCGGTCGTCGGGCGGTCAGTCGGTCCTCAATATTACACTGATCTCATATACTCCTCTTCGCTATGTTAGGAATGTAGCGTGAGAAGAGTAAAAAATGATAGTACAGTCATAAGTGAGTGAGTGAGTGAGTACGGTTTGATGTACTGCCCAACACAGTATAGGTCATTTCAAAGACAACCTTTCACAATGTGTGCATTGTCATATAAACACATAAACACATAATGAAACACAAAATTTAACCTTTACAGAAAAAAACAGAAAAAACACATGAAGTACAAAATATCAATCCTATCCCATATTTGTAAAAAAACTGGCCGTAATGGGTGTGCATATGTAACAGTAATGGCAATTCTAATAATCTTCCCTCTTATCCTCCAGACAGTTATTAATGTCCTATTGGAGGACAGGAGCGGGCGGGGTAGGGGCAGTAGTACAGTCATAATCTGTTTATGCTGCCGAACAAAAAAATCTCATGAGAAGTGATGAATACTGATTAGTTACCATGGCAAGCGAAGCCCGGAAGTTCTTGCTGCTTTGTTTGCTGACCACCGGCCGGCCGATTGGCAGAGGTCTGCCAACCGGCGTGGATGAATAGAGCTCCCATGTGACTGGAGCGGGAGACTGCGGAGATGGCGGAGGCAATGACTGCCTTCGCTGCTGAATCTGTAGTAGCATATTGCAAAGATAAGATAAGCATGATAAGTTCTATAATTACAAAAGAACACTGCAAGAATACATTATGATAAATAATGGTTAGAAACACACCAAAATAACTAAGAAATAAAGGCTGAAAAAAAAAATTTAAAAAACCAAAAAAATCCAGATAATCTGACTATGTATGCCTATGCATAACATAAACTGATGAAATTGGTTTATGCCAAAAAGTTAATAGAGATGCTGCAGTTGTTATGTTGTCCGGCAGCGAGTTCAACAACCGAACAAAGACTACAATATCTATAGTAGTGCAAAGCTGGCAATTCACAGCATAAAATCCTATAAGTAAAACAACTTAAGTTAAATTACTGTGGTGCTGCTAGTTTCCAGTTTCCACTGCCCTTCACCAATAAGATCCCATCTATGTTTACATGTACAAAGATAACTGTAGAAAAGAAAAGCAAGCTGTTACTAAGCTAATTACTGCATCTTAATGGCACTTATTCATTACCATAACAGCCCCATTTTGAACACAATAACTAACGTATACTAATGAACAGTGGATTACGGACCACATATTTGTAATCCACGAACATCATAATAAGTAGATAAACACTGAACATAATATTGAATATTACTTCCGGGTTGTCAACGAGGTGACCCTTTGAAAGACCCTCCAGCACGGCTTTGTTCTTACGTAAATCTTCCTCGGACAGGTGCTCTCGGCTAATACAATGCATACGCAAGCAATGACTACACTGTGTCCCAAAATTAGCGGCCCCCTTATTCAAACATGACTAATTCAGTTTGCAGTTCATGGATTTCAACGAAATATCGTACACTGCACTATCTTAACATTACTTATAGTCACACCCATTATGACATATGCACTTTACTGTGTGTGCTCAGTGTCATGTCATTATGACATCAGAGTTTGTTTACATTATGCTAACGTTCAATGTGTTGCTACTAACAAAGGGATCAAGCAGCAGCATACCTGCCTTAAACTAAGAGCTTGCATCGAGGCCAAAAGTGGTCATTTTAAGCTCAAACTTCAAAAACAAGTTCAGAATGATTGTCTCAATGACTGCTTCAAATTTTCTAAAAATCTGTCAAAATCTGTCAGGTATTAACGATTTTACACTAACTTATCTGAGGAGGGCCACTAATTATGGGACATGGTGTATACATGCATGGAGTGAGAGAATGGTATAATCACCCACAAACCAAGCTAGCTAGCCACACAAAGTCAACACAAGCACAATCTTATCCT